>Ga0070741_10002014_pt1 | contig 57082 bp, 55 predicted proteins | sample Coa_R1_4_FD_66440 | JGI IMG/M metagenome (GOLD analysis project Ga0070741, IMG submission 66440) | Surface soil microbial communities from Centralia Pennsylvania, which are recovering from an underground coalmine fire - Coalmine... | ecosystem: Environmental > Terrestrial > Soil > Unclassified ... | reverse complement strand
ATTGATGAAGGCGAGGCGTTTTGGTTCGTCGTCTGCCTCTGCCAGGAGTTGGCGATACCGATCGTAGTTATACGCTGCGTCCGTTCCACTCATCGCTACCCCCGCAACAACTCGTGTAACGGAAGTGTTACGCTGCGCCGCCTGCGACGCAATCAAATAGTAAGTCAAACGACGGCTGCCATTTGATGCGTTGTGGATAACCAGCTTGCGTTGTCGTCTTCGCGGCGCGGCAAACGGAGGCTTCAGGTGAGGCGCTCGCGGATTTCGTCGCGCATCTTTTCGCGGAACGCCGCTCTGAGCGCGGGACGTTCCTTCTCGTCGACATCCCAGCGATCGAAGATATTGAAGTTCTCCAGGATCGGATGACGATCGCTCGCCATGGCGAGTATGGTCAGAAGCTTGTCGGCGGGGCCGCTTGGGCCGGTGACCTCCCAACGGCGGATGGTGTCGGCGCCTTCCTTCGGCGCCAGCCCGCAAAGCTTCGCCATGTCAGCGGCCGACAGCGGCTGGCCGATCGCTTCCCCCAGATCCAGACGAAGTTGTTTCAGTTCCGCGCCTGTCACGAATCCCGTTCCTTCCGCATGGTCGGCGGTCTCGACAACAATTGCGGCTTTCCTGCGAATTCCGCATCCGTTCGGCTTGTTGCCGGACCACCGCTCTAGGTAGCATGCCGCCCGCTGACGTAGCGTAGGGTGGCTGGATGGCTGAGCGGGGCAGGACGCCTGGCCGGGTTCAAGGCATTGCGGAGACCTGGCCGCCGCGCGGCGGGGCCAGAACCGGTGGTCTTGCCGCGGCGTCTGGCGAATGGCCGCGCATCTTCGAAAAGGTGCGCGAGTGGGTGCGCGCGGAAGCCGGCGCCGGGCGGCTGCTGCCGTGGGTGCCGATCGCCTTCGGAACCGGCATTGCTTTCTATTTTGCAGCCGATCACCAGCCGGTCCTCTCCGTGACCGTCGTCACTGCCGTAGTGCTCGGCATCGCGGCCTTCCTGCTTCGGCGCAACAAGGTCTTCCCTGCCGCTGTCATGGTCGCCAGCGTGGCGGCCGGTTTTGCAACGGCGACTTTCAGAACGGCGCACGTCGCGCATGAGGTGCCGGCAAGGCCGGCCTATTCGGTGTCGCTGTCGGGCTTTGTCGAAGCGCGGGATGTTCGCGAGCGGACCGATCGCTTCGTGCTGCGGGTGACGCAGATGGACGGCCCGCGCCTGCCGACAAAACTCGATCGTGTGCGACTGTCGGTGCGCAAGGGCGCGCTGCCCGAGGTCGGCAGCTTCGTCGAGATGAAGGCGCGTTTGCAGCCGCCGCTCGCGCCGCTAAGGCCAGGCAGCTACGACTTCAGCCGCGACCTGTTTTTTCAGGGTATCGGCGCCTCGGGCTTCGTCACCGGCAGTATCAAGGCCAGCGAGCCGCCGGTCGCTGGCGGCCTGTCGCTGCGCTACGCCGCCTTCATGCAGGATCTGCGCGATGCGATCGACGCGCGGATCCGCACCACTCTCGATGGCGACAAGCGCGCCATTGCGACCGCGCTGCTGACGGGCCGGCGCGATGCGATCACAACGCCCGTCAACGACGCGATGTTCATCTCGGGGCTCGGCCACGTCCTTTCAATTTCCGGCTACCACATGGCGGTTGTCGCCGGCGTCGTGTTCTTTGCAATCCGCGCGCTGCTGGCGCTGGTGCCGGTACTGACGGTGACCTATCCGATCAAGAAATGGGCGGCGGCCGCGGCGCTGTTCGCCGCCGCATTTTATCTCTTGCTGTCCGGGGCGGAAGTCGCGACCCAAAGATCGTTCTACATGACGGCCGTGGTGCTGATCGCCGTGATGGTCGATCGCCGGGCCATCACCTTCCGCACGCTGGCGCTGGCGGCCATTGTCGTGCTCGTGCTTGCGCCGGAAGCGCTGGTTCACCCGAGTTTCCAGATGTCATTTGCGGCGACGCTCGGTCTGGTCGCGCTGGTCCAGATCGGCATGCCGCGCCTGTTTGCAACGCCGGAGAATTCCGCGGCCGCGAAAGTCGCGCTGTGGGGAGGGCGCGAGCTCATGACTCTCACGCTGGCTTCACTCGTCGCAGGCCTTGCCACCACGCCGTATGCCGCTTTTCATTTTCACCGGGTGACGCCGTATGGCGTGCTGGCCAATCTGGCCGCCATGCCGGTCGTCTCCGCTGTCGTGATGCCCGCGGGCATGCTGGGACTTCTCGCCATGCCCTTCGGCTTCGACGGCTTCTTCTGGTGGCTGATGGGTATTGGCATCGATTGGATGATCGCCGTGACCGAGTGGGTCGCGGCGCTTCCTGGCGCCATCGGCCGGATCACGGCCTTCGGCGTCGGTCCATTGATCGTGTCCAGCCTGGGAATTGTGCTGCTGGGACTTTTGCGCACGCCGTTGCGATGGTCCGGGGCGGTCCTGCTGACGATCTCCGTGATTTGGGCGGTGGCGCTTCCGCAGCCTGACATCTTGATCTCCGGCGATGGCCATAACGTTGGTGTGCGCGGACGCGATGGCCGGCTGCATCTGATGAAGACCGGCAAGGACGCTTTTCTCGTCAAGGAGTGGCTCGCTGCCGATGCCGACGACCGGGACCCGAGCGCAGCGTCGCTTTCTGACGGGGTCTCCTGCGACGCCGAAGGGTGCGTAGCGCCGATGGCCGACGGCCGCTTTGTCGCGCGGTCGATCAGGCCTGACGGACTGGCGGATGACTGCGCGCGGGCGACGCTGATCGTGACGGCAACACCCGTTCCGCAGGGGTGCGGTGCCACCGTGATCGACTTGAAGCGGCTGCGGGCGCAGGGCGCCATGGCGCTGCGCTGGACGCCGCGCGGATTCAGCATCGATGCCGTCCGGCCGCGAGGCGTGAGCCGGCCGTGGGCGCCTTTCTCCGGTGAGGTCGAAGCCGAGACCGCTCCAAGCGCAGGCGCCACCACCCCAGCGCGACCGGCCGATGCGACGCCGGCAGAGTCCGATCTTCAGGCTGAGGATTGAGCTTCGGACTGAGTTTCCATGGGCATCTCATCCGCTGGATGCGCGCCGATCATGCTGGGCGAGACGGCGACGTGCAGCTCGAAAGCACCGAGGTGGAATTCGTCGGTCTCTGCGATCGCCTCGTCAGTCTCCACCGCCAAAGGCGGCGCCGAGGTCTGAACGAGGGTGAAGGACGCATCAGGAAATTGCGTCCAGATCGCGAGATCGTCGGCGGCAACCGTCAGCCACCCGAAGCGAAACATGTAGCGGCCAGGCTCGGTGACGTGTCCAACCTGTTGCCATGTGACCTTATTGACGGGCAATTTTGCCTCCCTCCCCAAATGGTGGCGCAAGGTTCGCGGCGGATCCTTCACTCCCGGACTGGCCGATCGAGCGCAACACTTTTTGCGTCCGCAGCTCGAAGGCATCGAGCTGCAACGCGAATGTCGTCAGCGCCAATTGCAACCTTTTCAATTCCCTGGAACGCGGGTCGTTCCAGGGATCGATGACGCGTGACGCACCAAGCCGAGCTGTGACCAAGCTGCTGACCCGCTCGTCAACCGGTGGTAATGGGCCTCGTTACGGGCGCGTTGGCGACGACAGGACGCGGCGTCGTGCGCTCACGCTGTTGCACGGCGGGCAGTTGCAACACGGTTGCCTGCTGGCCTTCGCGAAGCAGAGTTACCAGCACATGGCTGCCGTCCGGGAATTCGATCGTGTCGTGGTGCCGGTCGGGCAGGTGGCGGTCGATCTCGCCGAGCTTGCCGACCCGAAAAGCCGACCGCCGCGTCCAGAACCACCGGCTGTCGTATTTGACGTTGTCGGCGAAGGCGAGTTCGGTACCCGGCAACAGGCAGACCGCGACATCCGGCTCGCTCTCGGACGCAAAGCCCTTGGTGGACGTCCCGCGGAAAGTCGTGGTGATCAGTGTTTCGCCCGCTTTGGCGGGGCGGGTCGCAACAGCGTGCAGACTATAGTCACACATCGGGTGGCTCCTCAGTCGAGATAGCCGGCCGTGCGTCTCCGTCGAAAAGAGGCGCAGGCCTCCATCTAGGTGAACATCAGTGTGTGAATCTCTCGCCGCTTGGCGGCAATTCTGCGGCTTGCCTCAGGCGACCGGATCACAAATTTGTTTTGCAAAAGGCAAACGCCTTGCGGAACTTTTTTGTTCCTAAAAAACAAGCCGATGCGTGAGGCGAGGGACGGGCGTGCGTGCGGTCCAGTGCGATGAATTCGCAAACGAATCCGTCACCACACCTACGAATGTCTGAGGGCCAGGACGCTAGTATTTCCGGTACAGGCCGATCAGTTTGCCCTGAATCTTGACCCGGTTCGGCGGCAGGATGCGGACTTCGTAGGAGGTATTCGCCGGCTCCAGCGCGATCGACGCACCACGGCGGCGGAAGCGCTTGAGCGTGGCTTCCTCATCGTCGATCAAGGCGACGACAATATCGCCGGTCTCGGCTGTCTCGTTGCGCTGGATCAGCGCCATGTCGCCGTCGAGGATTCCGGCTTCCACCATGGAGTCGCCACGCACCTCGAGCGCGTAGTGCTCGCCCGATCCCAGCATGTCCGGCGGAACGCTGATGGTGTGGCTGCGGGTCTGTAGCGCCTCGATCGGCGTGCCGGCCGCGATGCGGCCCATCACCGGCACGGCGACGGGACGCTCGCCGTCATCCGCCGAACCGACGCTACCGCCGCCGCGAACCTTGCCAAGCGTCCCTTCGATCACGCTCGGCGTAAAGCCGCGCCGGCTGCTGCCGCCAGCGGTCGCCAGTTCAGGCAGCTTGATCACTTCAATGGCACGGGCGCGATTGGGAAGGCGGCGAATGAAGCCGCGCTCCTCGAGCGCGGTGATGAGGCGATGGATGCCAGACTTGGACCGCAGATCCAGCGCGTCCTTCATTTCGTCGAAGGAGGGCGGCACGCCCGACTCCTTCAGCCGTTCGCTGATGAACCGCAGGAGTTCGTATTGTTTGCGTGTCAGCATCTCGACCAGTCCCCAGGTTGCCGTCGTTCGCGTTGGAAAGGCCTCTGACCCTTGAGACTCCCGTCAGAGCGCCCGACTCCGACCAGGATCGACAAAGTTCAGAAACAAATCATGAACGAACACTATCTGTTCCATATGTGTTCCGCAACCACTTAATTTTTCGTCAACGACAAGTGCGCTTGCGCTGAGTGCGGGAACTTACTCGGCGGGCATCCTGAGGACGCGGCAGACAGAGCCCGATTGGGCTGCGGGCGCAAATGGCGGACGGATGAGAAGTGCCTGTGCCGCAGCGAGATTCCCAAGCAACGAACTGTCCTGATGATCGACCGGCGTTGCGATCAGCGCGCCGTCGTCGCGCATCGAAAGCCGTGCGCGCAAATAGTCCTCGCGCCGGTCATTGGCAGCCACATCGCGCCCGAGCAATGCCTGTTCGGTCGCGTGATGGATGATGAGTCGGCCGCAAAGTTTGCGAATCAACGGCACGAGAAACAGGTACGCGCACACATAGGACGACACGGGATTGCCGGGCAGGCCGATCACCCGCAAGCCGCCGAGCCGCCCGTGCATCAGCGGCTTTCCCGGCCGCATCGCGATCTGCCAGAAGGCGATCGTCACGCCTTCGGCATCGAGGGCGCGCTTGACCAGGTCATGGTCGCCGACGGAAGCGCCGCCGGTTGTGATCAGGATGTCGGCCCCTAGATCGCGGGCGCGGCGGATGCCGGCCGTGGTGGCGTCCAGGGTATCGGCTGCGATTCCGAGATCGACGACGTCAGCGCCTTCGGCGCGGGCGAGCGCGCGCAGCCCATAGCCGTTGGAATAGACGATCTGGCCCGGCCCGGGCGTCTCGCCGGGCATCACCAGTTCATCGCCGGTGGCAAGCAAGGCGACCTTCGGCCGCCGGTGAACCGGCAGGCGGGGATAGTTCATGGAGGCGGCCAGCGAGAGATCGCGGTCGGAGAGTGCGTTGCCGGCCTTCAGCAAGAGGTCGCCCTCGCGGAAGTCGACCCCGGCGCGGCGGATATGGCGTCCCACGACGGCGGCTTCGGTGACCGTGATGCCGTCGCCGTCGACCACAGTGTCTTCCTGAATGATCACGGCGTCGGCTCCGTCCGGAACCACGCCGCCGGTAAAGATGCGCGCGGCTTGCCCCGTCCCGATGACGCGGTCGAATGGCCGGCCAGCGGCGATCTCGCCGATCACCTTGAGCTTCGCTCCGGCCTGGTTGGCGTCCGCAGCGCGCACGGCATAGCCGTCCATGGCCGACATGGCTTGCGGCGGCTGGGTGCGTAGCGCCGCGAGGTCGCGCGCCAGGATCCGCTTGTGCGCGGAATCGAGTGCGACCAATTCCTCGGGCAGCGCCTCGGCCCCCGAAAGAACGGCGGCGAGGGCGTCGGCGACCGGCATCAATGCCAAGACAACACTCCGAAAGGCAAAACTCCGATAGCGGGCACTTCCAACGTCACTTTCCTAGATCCCGAGCGCCTCAAACGCCCTTGCCACATCGTCTGGCGAGGTGACAAGGACCGCCTTCAGGCCGCGTTGGCGAGCGCCCTCGATGTTCTCAGTGAGATCGTCGAAGAACACAATGCGGTCCGCCTGCACCCCGATCGCTTGCACGACGTGATCATAGGCTTCCGCGTCCGGCTTTCGAAGCCCGATGGCGGAGGACACGAAGATTTTGCGGAAATGCTTGAGCACATCGGCAAATTGACCGGAGAAATGGGCCACGTGCGGGGCATTGGTATTGGAGAAGGCGTAGAGCGGCAGGTGTTGCGCCGCACGGGCAAGGAGCTGATTGATACCGGGCATTTCGCCGACAAAGATCGCGTTCCAGCCCTCCATGAATTGAGCGTCGGAGATCTCGACGCCGAGGGACAGGCGCAGGCCGGCAAAGAAATCTTGATCGCTGATTTCGCCCTTTTCGTGCCGCTCATAGAGGTCATCCCGCAGGAACCGCCGTGCCAATTCCGCAGGTTCGCAAGCAGCGTGGCGTGCCCAGCATTGTAGCGTCCGGCTGAATTCGATGTTGAGCACCACGCGGCCGAGATCGAACAGCAGGGCGTCGGCATCGCCGGGCGCGAGAGGTGGATGGTTCATCTGAACATTTCGAGCCAGTTGGACTGAAGGCTGCTCCGGGCTAGTGGACCACTAGCCGCAGCGTCCGTTCAAATGCTTTTCAACGCTGAAAAGTCAATATCGATAAGGTGCGATGTCCAGGAGCGGGAAGGCGCTGAGGACGCTCGGCAGGTTGGTCGGCACGGCCTGATGAAGGTAGGATTTGTCGAGCTCGGAGAATTTGGTGACACCGAGCAGGCCAAGGCAGCGCACCACTTCGTCTTCGAGCAGTTCCAGCATGCGCACGATGCCACTTTCGCCGGCAGCCGCGAGCGCCCAGCACTGCAAGCGCCCGATCCCGACGAGATCGGCGCCCAGGATGATCGCCTTGACGATATCGCTGCCGCGGCAGAACGAGCCGTCGACCATGATTTTCGCGCGGCCTTTCACCGCGGCGACAATTTCAGGCAGCACATGCATGGAGCCGCGGCCGTGATCGAGCTGGCGTCCACCATGATTGGAGACGTAGATCCATTCCACGCCGTGATCGAGCGCGACCGTCGCATCCTCCGCGGTGGCAATGCCCTTGATGATCAGCGGGATCTTGAATTTGTCCTTGATGAGCTTGACGGTGCGCCAGTCGAGACCTTTCTGGAAGTCGCCGCCGGTGGCGCGCAAGCGGCTTTCGCGGACATAACGCTTGGCGATGTCGCGCTCGCGGCGGCTGTAATGCGCGGTATCGACCGTCAGGCAAAACGCCGTATAGCCGCAGGCGATCGCGCGGCTCACGCGGTCTTCGACAAAGGCGTCATCGCCGCGGACGTAAAGTTGATAGATGCGGAGCGCATCCGGCGCCGCCTCGGCGACCTTCTCCAGTCCTGGCTCCGTCACGGAGCTCAGCATATGGGCCGCGCCAAATCGTCCCACACCGCGGCTGACGCTGGCGCCCGAGCCGGCGGGATCGAATATTTCGAGCGCGCCGACCGGCGCCATCATGACGGGCAGGCGCAATTTGCGGCCGAACACCTCGGTGGTGGCATCGATACGCGCGACGTTGCGCAACACCCGTGGTCGAAAGGCGATTTCATCGAGCGCCATGCGGTTGCGGCGCATCGTGGTTTCTGTCTCGGCGGCGCCGATGATGTAGTCCCAGGCGTTCTGATTGAGATTGTCGCGCGCCTTGTTCACGAACTCATGCAGATTCTGGAACGGCTCGGCGCTGGCGCCGAGTTCAGTACTTGTCGGGATACGGGTGACTTCGTTCATTTTCTTCTCCTTGTATGTCCGACACGCTTGCCGCGGACGCCTTTCTTAAGGGGCAGGCAGTCGCCGCGCAAAACCCTTTGGCGCGGATCAGGAATGCCCGGCCGGCGTGAGCAGGCCAGGCCGGGCATACCCAAATCGCCGTGATTACTTCGCGTTGGACGCAATCACCGTCATTTGCCGGGCTTCGCGCTTGGCGACCATCTTGGCCGTGGTGGCGGCGTATTTCTTGAAATGATCGGTCTCGCGATGGGCCTTCAGCGCGGCTTCGTTGTCGTAGACCTCATACAGGAAGACGTGGTTCGGGTCGCTGTTGAGGTTGATGATGTCGAACCGCTTGCAGCCGGGCTCCTTGACCGATGCTGCGCCGTTCTCCTTGATCGCCGCCAGGAAGGCGTCGCGCTCGGCGGGCACGATATCAAGATCGACCGCATTGACGAACATGCCGGCCGATTGCGCTTCCACGCGCTGGCCGGCGGGCAGCAAGACGAGACAGGCCACCGAGATCGCAAGCGTAGCGGCGGCCGCAGAAATTGACTTGAACATGAGAAATCCTCCCCGATGTTGCCCCGGATTATTTCCGGTTGCCGGCGCATGGGTGCGGTTCTGGATGCATTGGCCGCGCGCCAAGCCTATCCATAACCTATTGCACGGGAGCCGGTAAGCCCGCCGCGGCCCCTCCATTCTTCCCTGCCGCTTCGCAAATTGCTAAGGCTGGTTCGCGTTTGGCGTGCAAGAGAGGAAACAGTCATGACAAAGATGATGGCCATTGCGGCCCTGGTCCTGTCCGCGTGCGGCGTGACGGCGGCGAACGCTCAAAGCATGAATCTTACCAGCGCCGAGGTCAAAGATGGCGGCACGATCGCCAATGAGCAGGTCTTCAAGGGATTTGGTTGCACCGGCAATAACGTCTCGCCGAGCCTGAGCTGGAGCGGCGCACCGAGCGGCACCAAGAGCTTTGCGTTGAGCATTTACGATCCGGATGCCCCGACCGGCAGCGGCTGGTGGCATTGGGTCGTGTTCAATATTCCGGCCAACGTCATGTCTCTGCCGAAGGGAGCCGGCGACGTGAAATCGAAGGGAATGCCAAAGGGAGCCATTCAGAGCCGGACGGATTTCGGCAGCGACGGCTATGGCGGTCCGTGTCCTCCGACAGGTGACAAGCCGCATCATTATCAGATCACGGTTTTCGCGGTCGATGTCGACAAGCTGCCCGACGCCAAGGACCACAATGCCTCCGCAGCGCTGGTCGGCTTCGACCTGCATTTCCATACGCTGGCCAAAGCAAGCTTGACGGCCACTTACGGCCGCTAGTGCGCGATTGACCGGCTTGGGCTGTCGCTGACAATCTCTCCCGGCAATGCTGACAAAGATCAGCTTTACCGCCGGGAGGGAATTCAATGATGCTTCGTTCAATCCAGATACTTGCCGCCGCCGCTTTCCTGATCGGCTCGGCCGCATCGGCTTCCGATATCCGCCGCGTCGTCGTCGGACTCGATGCCGACAACAAGTCGGTCGTGATGTTCGACACCCGGATGCCGCTGCAGTCCGGTCCCATGGGTCTGCAGGCGACCAATCTGTGGGTCACCAATTCCTATCCGCTCGGCTTCTCGTTCAAGGACGATACGTCGGCCATCCCGGTCGGCATCTCACCGCTCGATAACGGCACAAAATTCCGCGTGGTCGAGTTTCCGCCGCTCGATGCCGCCACCGAAGCCAAAATGGAACCGGGTTTTCTGATGAAAGCGGTCGGCCCGGTCGCGCCGGCGAGGGGAGTGCCCGTCACCCACCCGCTGATGCATCGGACGCGCAGCGTCGACTACGCCGTCGTCCTGTCCGGGGAGATCGACATGATGCTGGATAACAGCGTCGTCCACCTCAAGCCGGGCGATACGGTGGTCCAGCAGGCCACCAACCATGCATGGGTTAATCACGGAACCGAGACTTGCCGGATCCTGTTTGTGCTGATGGACTCCAGGCAGCCATAAGGCGGTCCGAATAAGTTGCGAGCGATTACAAATTGGACAGGTAAGGGATTTCCGGTTCTTTACGGTCCGCGAAACCCCTATAGTCCCGCTCCGTTGTGGCCATATATGCCGCAGAGGCGGTATTCGGCCCCGGTCGGCTTTTCGGGCCAATTTGTTGACGCTCTCAAAGCGGCCTCAATGATACCCGACAAGTGCCGCATACGACCGGTTTGAACGGAAAAACCCCATGAAGGTCGCCAGCCAGTCGATAAGGACCGGCGGCGCCAACCCAGAAGGCTCGCCAAATGCGAAAGAACTCCCTGTTTCTCCTCGGCACGGTCACGGGCATTTGCCTCACTCTGGTGATTGGCGGGCCGATCGGCCAGCAAATGGTGGCTGTCGCCAAGGCGAAGGTGGAGAACGACGTTTATTCGCAGCTCAATCTGTTCGGCGAAGTCTTTGAACGGGTCAGGAGCGACTACGTCGAAAAGCCGGATGATTCCCAGATGATCGAGGGCGCGATCAACGGCATGATCACCTCGCTCGATCCGCATTCGCGATACATGAACGATGCCTCCTGGCATGAGATGCAGGACACGACGAAAGGCGAGTTCGGCGGCCTCGGTATCGAAGTCACCATGGAGGATGGCCTCGTCAAGGTCGTCACGCCGATGGACGACACGCCCGCATCGAAAGCCGGAATCATGTCCGGCGATTTTGTTTCCCAGATCGACGACGAGAACGTGCAGGGGCTCACGCTGGAGCAGGCCGTCAACAAGATGAAGGGCCCGGTCGATACCAAGACCAAGCTCACGATCCTGCGCAAGGGCAATGATAACCCGATCTATGTGACGCTGACCCGTGAGATCATTCACGTCAGGCCGGTGAGCTTCCGCACCAATGGCGGTGATATCGGTTACATCCGGATATCTTCGTTCAGCGAGCAGACCGGCGACGAACTGAAAAAGGCGATCGCCGATATCCAGAAGCAAATCCCGTCGCAGACCCTGGCCGGTTATGTGCTCGACTTGCGCAACAACCCCGGCGGATTGCTCGATCAGGCGGTCTCCGTTTCAAGCGCGCTGATGGCGCGTGGCGAGGTGGTTTCGACGCGGGGGCGCCGCCCTGAGGAAACCCAGCGCTTTTCGGCGCGCGGCGGCGATCTCACCAAGGGCAAGCCGCTCGTCGTGTTGATCAATGGTGGTTCGGCTTCGGCCTCCGAGATTGTCGCTGGCGCACTGCATGACCACAAGCGGGCGACCCTGATCGGCACCCGCTCATTCGGCAAGGGCTCGGTGCAGACCATCATCCCGCTTGGCGGAGATCATGGTGCGCTGGCGCTGACGACGGCCCGCTATTACACGCCGTCGGGACGCTCGATCCAGGCGCAAGGCATCCTGCCCGACATCGAGATCTTGCAGGACGTGCCCGATGACATGAAGGGGCGCGTCGAAATGAAGGGCGAAGCCTCGATGCGCGGACATCTCTCCGCGGAAGGGGCCGAGCAGACCGGCTCGCAGTCCTACGTTCCGCCGAATGAGAAGGACGACAAGGCATTGGCTGCCGCCTACAACCTGTTGCGCGGCGTCCAAGTCAACGCCGGCGGGCCGGCAGCGACTGCCTCGAAGCCGACGGTGCCGAACTAGGAGTGATCTCAGGCGACCGCGGCCGGCCGCGAGCGGTGAGCGAGCAGGATTCGTCTCACCTCTTCAGCCGGCTTCGGTGCACTGAAGAGGTAGCCCTGCATCTCGGTGCAGCCTAATCCGCGCAGCAACTCCTGCTGAACCTCCGTCTCGACGCCCTCGGCCGTCGTCGTCATCTGCCTGGCTGCGGCGAGGCTCACCACCGCCTGCACGATGGACGAGCCGTTCGCCTCCGTGAGGTCGTTGACGAAGCAGCGGTCGATCTTGATCTTGTCGAACGGGAAGCGCTGCAAATAGCTCAGCGACGAATAGCCGGTGCCGAAATCATCGAGCGCAATCCGCACGCCGACGGCGCGAAGCTGGTGCAGAACCTCAAGCGCCGCATCGTCATCCCGGATCAGGACGGCCTCGGTGATTTCGAGTTCAAGCCGATCGGCCGGCAGGCCAGAATCTGCGAGTGCGGTGACAATCTTCAAGGCCAGTGTGCCGCTTCTGAATTGAACCGGCGAAACGTTGACCGCCACGTTGATGGCGTCAGGCCAGCTGGCGGCTTCCGCGCAGGCCTTCGCCAGCACCCATTCGCCGATCTCGTTGATGAGGCCGGTTTCTTCCGCGATCGGAATGAACTCAGCGGGCGAAACCATGCCGCGCTCGGGATGACGCCAACGCACCAGCGCCTCGCAGCCGGTAATCTTGTTGGTCTGAAGGTTGAGGCAGGGCTGGTAATAAACCTCGAGCGCGTCGTCGGCGATTGCCTTGCGCAAATCGATTTCGAGCTGCCGTCGCGCCCGGACATGGGCGTCCATCGAAGGCTCGAAGAAACGCCAGGTGCGCCGGCCGGCCGATTTGGCCGCATACATCGCCATGTCTGCGTTCTTGAGGATCTGATCGAGATCCGTCCCGTGCCGTGGGGCGATCGCGACACCGATGCTGGCATCGGACGTTACCTGATGGCCAAGACATTCGTAAGGAGCGCGGATGGTCTGCAGCGCGCGCGTGGCAAGATCGGCTGCATCGGCGGGGTCCTTCAGGGCGGTCTTAACGATGGCAAATTCGTCGCCGCCGAGCCGCGCCACGAAATCGGAACTTTCGATGCAGGCGCCGAGCCGCTGCGCCACCGACTTCAACAGCTCGTCGCCGGTCATGTGGCCCAGGCTATCGTTGACGCTCTTGAACTCGTCGATGTCGATATAGAGCACAGCCAGTTGGCGCTCGGGGCTCGCCTGCGCAAGCTCCTGCCGCAGCCGCTCGTGGAACAGGGCGCGATTGGGCAAGTCGGTCAGCGCGTCATAGTGAGCCAGATGCCGGATCTGCTCCTCGGCGCGCATGCGCTCCGTAATGTCGTCATGGGTGGCGAGCCAGCCGTTTTTCAGGGGCTGATTGACGATCTGGATCAGGCGGCCATCGCCGGTCTCGATCGTATTGCGGGTCGTCTTTCCGATCGCGACGTTGCGGCGGACGTTGGTGATAAACGCCTCGACGTCGCCCTTGAACGATCCGATTTCCGTCCGGTACAGGAGAAGATCGCGGAAGCTGAGGCCGGGCTTCACCACGTCGGCCGACAATCCGTACATCGCAATATAGCGCTGGTTGCAGACGACCAGCCGCTCCGAGGCGTCATACAGCAACAGGCCTTGCGACATGTTGTTGATCGCGGTGTCGAGGCGCTGCTTTTCGATCCTGTGTTGCTCCAGCAGCTTGCGAACGAAGAAAGACAACAGCAGTGCGATGGTGATCGCGGACAGGATCGCGATCACGACCAGAAAGCGGGTTTGCTCGCGCCAATCGGCCAGCGCGGCATCGACTGTCACGCTTGCAACGATCGCGATCGGGAAGCGCTCCAATGTATTGGCTGACGCCAAACGTTCCTGACCGTCGATCGGGCTCGTCAGACGCACCGAACCACGACCCGATGAGGAGGAGATGTGGCGGAAGATTTGGCTATCCCGCACATGGGATCCGATCATGCGCTCAATATGCGGGTAGCGCGCCAGCAGGATTCCGTCGCGCCGGTACACCGAAATCGCCGCGCCGTCACGAAGGACCACGGAGGCCAGGTATTTCTCGAGCGTAGCGGGCGCGACCGAGCGCGTGATGATTCCAGCGAACTCGCCGTTCGGTCCGGTCAGCCTTTGAGCGAGGATGGTGGTCCACCCGCCGGAGAAGACGCGGCCTCGAACGAGTTCGACCTGGATTGGCGTCTGCTCATTGCCGGATTGGAGCGTTTTGAAATAGGTACGGTCAGAAATCCTGACGTCCGGGACCGGCCAGACCTCGGAAGAGTTGACCAGATTACCATCAGCATCGAACACGGTGATGCCGGCCGCGTCGGAATAGGCGCCGACTCTGGTTCTGAGTTCCTCGTGCCATTCCAAGGTGGAGAGATTTCCTCTCAACAATTCGGAACTGATGCCGGTGGCGTGAAGCCGCGTGGCGATATCCTTCAGGACGATCGTGAAGTCCTCGAGCTCCTGATCGAAATGGCGGGCAATTAGCTGCACCGTGTTTTCGAGTTCGCGCTGATTGCTCTTCAGGGCCCGCTCGCGAAAATTGCCGACCATGAAAGTGGTGCCGACCGCGATCGCCGCGATCAGGAACGCTCCGCCACAGATGAGCGAGCGGATCGGGCCGCTTGAAAGAAAGGCCTTCAGGTCGAAGGAGCCGGTACTGTCTGCGGTCATTGCGATTGCCGTCACATTCCAATGCCGGCCAATTCCCCCAAGGCCGGCACGAACTCGTTACAGCAGCGGTGTGGAAGTGAGGTTAGCAATCGGGGTTAACCAGCGGTGAATCGCGCCCGCGGCGCCGACCAAAGGCCAGGCAGGCCCGGGCGGTAAATGCCGGATATGCGAGGCGCAATACGAAATTCGCCGCGATCAACTCGTCGCTGAAGTAGCGGATTCAGTTTCCGGCGCGGTAGTGTCCGGACTTACCGCCTGACTTTTCCACCAGACGAATGCCCTCGATGCGCACGCCGCGCTCGACCGCCTTGATCATGTCGTAGATCGTGAGGCAAGCGACAGAGACGGCGGTCAATGCCTCCATCTCGACCCCGGTCGGCCCGGTCACCTTGACGGTGGCGCGGACCCTGCACCCGGGAAGCTTCGCATCGGTTGAGATATCAAGCGTCACTTTCGACAGCGCCAGCGGATGGCACAACGGAATGAGTTCCGAGGTGCGCTTGGCGGCCATGATGCCGGCGATCCGTGCGGTGGCGAGCACATCGCCCTTGCTGGCATTTCCGGACACGATCAGCTCCAGCGTCGCCTTGCTCATGACGACGAGACCTTCGGCAACTGCGGTCCGCTCGGTCGCTGCCTTGGCGGACACGTCGACCATTCGCGCCTCGCCCTTGGCGTCGATATGGGTGAGGGCAGGTTTGGCCTTGTCCGACTTGGCTTTCGATGGCAGGCGCGTCATCGTCAGCCGGCCTTCGTTGCGCTGACCGTATCGCCGCGCGTGATGAGCGCCCGCGTCGCCGCGGCAACGTCCGCCTGCCGCATCAGGCTTTCGCCGACGAGGAACGTCGAGATGCCGACGCGCGCCAGTCGCGCCAGGTCGGCCGGCACGAAGATGCCGCTTTCGCCGACCAGCAGCCGATCCCTCGGGATCAGCGGCGCCAGCGCCTCGCTGGTCTCGAGCTTCGTCTCAAAGGTGCGCAGGTTGCGGTTGTTGATCCCGATCATCGGCGACTTCAGTTTGAGCGCGCGCTCGAGTTCGCTTCCGTCATGGACTTCGATGAGGACATCCATGCCATGGGTAATGGCGGCCGCTTCGATGTCCTGCGCCGCACTGTCTTCCAGCGCCGCCATGATGATCAGGATGCAGTCGGCGCCATGGGCGCGGGCTTCTGCTACCTGATAGGTATCGTACATGAAATCCTTGCGCAGCGCCGGCAGTTTGGTGGCGGCGCGCGCTGCGACCAGAAAATCGAGATGGCCCTGGAAGGAGGGCGTATCGGTCAAGACGGAAAGGCAGGCAGCACCGCCGGCTTCATAGGCTTGCGCAAGCTTGGGCGGATCGAAATCAGCCCGGATCAGTCCCTTGGACGGCGAGGCCTTCTTGACCTCGGCGATAAGGGCATATTCGCCGCGCGCGAGCTTGCTGCGAATGGCGGCGACAAAGCCGCGCGGCGCAGGCGCTGCCTTGGCGCGTGCTTCGAGATCGGCGAGCGGATAAGCGCGTTTGGCGGCGGCGATCTCTTCGCGCTTGTAGCTCTCGATCCGCTTCAGGATGTCGGACATGGGAAGCGCACGCCTAGCTGTTGGAGACCGCAATGAGCTGTTTCAGCCGCTCGGCTGCCGCGCCCTCGTCGAGCGATCGGGTGCCAAGCGCCAGGCCTTCTTTCAAGTCTTTGGCGCGGCTGGCCACGACCAGCGCCGCTGCGGCATTGAGAAGCGCGACATCGCGATAAGCGCTCGGCTGGCCGGCCAGCACCTTGCGCATCGCAGAAGCGTTGGCTTCGGCGTCGCCTCCCTTCAGCGCTTCGCCCGCGACTCGCTTGAGGCCGACATCTTCCGGCGAGACCTCGAAAGAACGGATCGCGCCTTTTTCAAGCGCCGCAACAAAGGTGGGGCCGGTGAGGGTGATCTCGTCGAGACCATCCGACCCATGCACCACCCAGACCGATTCCGATCCAAGGTTTTTCAAAACCTGCGCGAGAGGTTGCACCCATTGCCGCGAGAACACGCCGACCATCTGCCGCGTGACGCCGGCAGGGTTGGACAGCGGACCCAGGAGATTGAAGATCGTGCGGGTGGCGAGCTCGACTCGGGTCGGGTTGACGTTCTTCATCGCCGGGTGATGGGCGGGCGCAAACATGAAGCCGATGCCCGCCTTGGTCACGCAACGGCTGACCTGCTGCGGCGTGAGATCGATCTTGACGCCGAGCGCCGCCAGGACATCGGCTGCGCCTGAACGCGAGGACAGCGCGCGATTGCCGTGCTTGGCGACAGGCACGCCGGCGCCTGCAACGATGAAGGCCGCGCAGGTCGAGACATTCACCGAGCCCGAACCATCGCCGCCGGTACCGACGACGTCGATCGCATCCGCCGGCGCCTCGACTTTCAGCATCTTGGCGCGCATTGCAGAAACAGCGCCGGTGATTTCGTCGATGGTTTCGCCGCGAACGCGAAGCGCCATCAACAGCCCGCCCAATTGCGACGGCGTCGCCTCACCGGACATCATCCGGTCGAAGGCGGAAGCTGCCTCGTCGCGCGACAGCGTGGCTCCGGTAGCGACCTTGGCGATGATAGATTTGAGATCGTCCATCAGATGCTTTCAGAAAAACGGAAACGGCCTTCGGCGCTCAAGGATCAGTTGTTGCTGCTAGCTCCGGTCGCTTGCGCGAAGGCGCCTTCGTTGACGCTGGTGCCGATCTCCGATTCCAGCTTGGTGATGTATTGGGCGAGCAACTCGTCGACCTGCGTGCGCTGAACGGCTTCCTTCAGCTTTTTCATTTCTGCGGACGCAAGATCGGCTGCCGGCGCCGTGACTTCGGTGACGCGGAAAACGACCCAGCCGTTTGCGGTGGGGTCGGGCGTCTGTCCGGCGGAATCCTTGGGCGTTCGGAATACAGCCGCGACCACGCCGGCGTTAAGGCCCGGCAGGGTTGCGTCGCGCTTGAAGTCCTTGGCCGTTTCGACGCTTAGTCCCGCCTGTGCCGCTTCATCGGCGAGCTTGCCGCCCTGGTCGAGCTTTTTGACCATCTCGGTCGCCTTGTCGCGCAAGCGGCTGGAGACCTGGTCGGCGCGCCACTTGGCCTCGACCTGATCCTTGACCTCGTCGAGACTGCGCTCATGCGACGGGGTGATGCCAAGAACGTCGTACCAGACATAACCGCCGTTAAAGGAAATCGCGTCGTTATCGACGCCCACGTCGCTGCCAAAGGCCTGCGAGACGACATCGAGCCCGCGCGGAATGTCCTTCGCCGGCTGACCGTCGGGCGTGCGGCCCGAGCGATCGACGGCATCGACGGTCACGGCTTTCAGGCCAAGCTTCTGCGCGGCTTCGACCACGCTTGCCCCGCCGCCGCGCTCGTCTTCCATCTTGTCGCGCAACTCGCCGATCTTGGCGCGCGCCCGCTCGCTCGCAATATCCTGCTTGATCTGCGAGGCGTGGCCTTCATAGGTCGCCTCGGCCCCCGGCTCGATCTTGCCGACCTTGACCAGCGCAAAGCCGAACTTGCCTTGCGCGGGCTGGCTGACCTCGCCGGATTGCAACGAGAAAGCTGCGTCCGCAATCGCGGGATCGCCGATCGCGGATTTCGCGATGAAGCCGAGGTCGATATCGGACGGGCCAAGCCCGCGCTCCTTGGCGATATCTTCAAACGACGTACCCGATGCAATGCGGTTGCGGGCGGCGGTTGCGTCCTCCGCGTTCGGGAAGGTGATTTGCTGGACCTCGCGCTTCTCGGGCGTGTTGAGCTTGTCTTTGCGCTGCTCGAAGACCTTCTTGGCGTCTTCGTCGGAGACGTTTTCCCATTTGCCGATTTCATCGGGCGTCACGGCGACGAAGGAAATCTTGCGATATTCGGGTGCGCGGAACAGCGTCTTGCGATCCTCGAAATAGGCAGCGAGCGCCTCCGGCGATGGCGGGTCAATGGTTCCGGCCTGGGCCGCTCCAAGCTTCACGTATTCGATCGAGCGCTGCTCGTTCTGGAAACGCGCCAGCGCTTCCAGCTCCACGTTCGAAGGCTCGAAGCCCGCCGCGACCGAGCCCGCAATCTGACGCCGCAGCATGATGCGCCGCTGCTCAGCGAGAAAGCGCTGCTCACTGTAGCCCATTTGCCGTATCAGGCCCTGGAAGCGTTGCGGATCGAACGATCCGTTGACGCCCTTGAAAGCAGGATCGTCCATGATCGACTTCAGGGTCTCTTCGTTCGATTGACCGAGCCCGAGCCGCCGCGCTTCTTCGTCAAGCGTGGTCTCTGCAATGGTTTGCTGAAGCACCTGCCGGTCGATACCCAGCGCGCGGGCTTGGTCCGAACTCAGCGGGCGGCGGTACTGGCGGCCGATCTGCTGCAGGCGGTCGGTGTAGATCTGACGGAACTGTTCGGTCGATATCTCGGTGCGTCCAACCTTGGCCAATGTCGATTGTCCAAAGCCCCTGAAAATATCGGCGATACCCCAGATGCCGAAACTGATGATCAGGACGCCCATCACAACGGCCATGACAATTTTGCCGAGCCAGTTTGATGAGGCTTTGCGCATTCCTCGAAGCATTGGGTCCAACTTGTTGGCAGGAGGGAACCGGCGGCTGCCCTCGGAATTCGTTTCGAATGCCGAAAAAGGGCGTCACCGGATTGATAACGCATCATAAAGTGGCGGCTGCCTGCTCGCAACCAGCGCGTCACCTCATTGAAAAGAGTTAACGGGCCAATCGACCCCGCATCGGACGATCTGGCCGAGGTTGACGTGCTCTGGTAGCGATGGGCTTTGGCGCCCTTGAAGGAACTTTTTGGACATGAACCCGACCATTCGGCCCCTGATCGCCGGCAATTGGAAAATGAACGGCCAGCGTTCTTCGATGACCGAATTTGAGGCCATGCTCGCAGGCGCCCCGGCGGTGGCCGCGAAGGCCGATCTGCTGGTTTGTCCCCCGGCGACGCTGATTGCCGCATTCGCCGCCAAACTGGGAGGCGCGAAGAGCGTGGCGATCGGCGGCCAGGATTGTCATCCCAAGGCTTCCGGCGCCCATACCGGCGATATTTCGGCCGAAATGCTGGCCGATGCCGGCGCCAGCGCGGTGATCGTCGGTCACTCGGAACGGCGCGCCGATCACGGCGAGAGCGATGCGCTGGTGCGCCAGAAGGCGGAAGCGGCCTGGCGCGCGGGGTTAACCGCCATCGTCTGCATCGGCGAGACACAGGGCCAGCGCGATGCGGGGCAAACGCTCGACATTTGCCGGGGCCAGCTGACGGGTTCGCTGCCGGACGGGGCGCGCGCCAGCAATCTGGTGGTGGCTTACGAGCCGATCTGGGCGATCGGCACGGGTCTGACCCCCACGGGTAAAGATGTTGAGCAAATTCATCAGTTTATCCGGGAGACGCTCAGCGCGCGGTTTAATAAAGAGGGCGCCGGGATGCGCATTCTCTACGGTGGCTCGGTCAAACCGTCGAATGCGCGGGAACTCATGGGGGTGGCAAACGTCAACGGCGCCCTGGTCGGCGGGGCGAGCCTGAAGGCCAGCGATTTCCTTGCGATTGCAGCCGGCTGTCCCTAACTCTGGCTAAGGCCGTGCCGGGGGTGACAATGACCCGTGCAATCGTGTAACACGCCGCCCAAATCCATCTCCGTAAGCCGAAAGCGTTGTCGAACAGCTTTGGTTTGCGACGAAAGGCCGAAATGCAGACTGTCATTATCGTAATCCACCTGATGATCGTCGCGACGTTGATCGCGACCGTGCTGCTGCAGAAATCGGAAGGCGGAGGTCTCGGCATGGGCGGAGGCGCCGGCTTCATGTCGAGCCGAGGGACGGCCAATCTTCTGACGCGCACGACGGCCGTGCTCGCAGTGGGCTTCTTCCTGACCAGCCTGTTCTTGTCGTGGCTCGCCAGCTACGACCGCAAGCCGAGCTCGATCCTTCCGCCGACGCAGTCGCAGCCGGCGACCGGTGCGCCAGCCGCGCCGTCAAGCGGAGGCCTGCTGGACTCGTTGAAGAAATCGGACGAACAACAGCAAAACGCGCCGGCACCCTCGGGACCGCAAGCGCCTCGTTCGCAATAAAGCAGGCGGGCCATGCGGCATGGCCCTCTACCACGCTGTATCAGAAGCCTATATCAAGGCACTGATATCTCTTTAATTTTGGCGTCACCCACAGGCCGGGAGAATTTCGCGGCAATGAACCTTTTCGTTTTGGCGAATCGGAGCAGTGGCCTTAAAGGTTAAGTCCCATGGCGCGGTACATCTTCATCACCGGCGGCGTGGTTTCCTCGCTCGGAAAAGGTCTGGCATCGGCGGCTCTTGGCGCGCTGCTGCAGGCGCGTGGCTACAAGGTTCGGCTGCGAAAGCTCGATCCCTATCTCAATCTCGATCCCGGCACGATGTCGCCCTATCAGCACGGCGAAGTGTTTGTGACGGACGACGGCGCCGAGACCGATCTCGATCTCGGCCACTATGAGCGCTTCACGGGGCGTCCGGCGACCAAGGCCGACAGCATCACCACCGGGCGCATCTATCAGGACATCATCACCAAGGAGCGGCGCGGCGATTATCTCGGCGCGACCATCCAGGTGATCCCGCACGTCACCAACGCGATCAAGGATTTCATTCTCGACAGCAACGACGACTTCGATTTCGTGCTGTGCGAGATCGGCGGAACCGTCGGCGACATCGAAGGCCTGCCGTTCTTCGAGGCGATCCGGCAGGTCAAGAACGACTTGCCGCGCGACCACGCGATCTACATTCACCTGACGCTGTTGCCGTTCATTCCAAGCGCGGGCGAACTCAAGACCAAGCCGACCCAGCACTCGGTCAAGGAGCTGCGGTCGATCGGCATCCAGCCCGATATCCTGCTCTGCCGCACCGATCGCCCGATTCCGAAAGAGGAACGTCGCAAGCTCGGCCTGTTCTGCAATGTGCGCGAGAGCGCCGTGATCGAGGCCCGCGACGTCGACAACATCTACGCCGTGCCGGAGGCCTATCATGCCGCCGGCCTCGACGACGAGGTGCTGGCGGCGTTCGGCATTACCTCGAAAATTCCGCCCGCGCTGCAAAGCTGGAACGTCATCAACGAACGGGTCCGAAATCCGGAAGGCCAGGTGACCATCGCCATTGTCGGCAAGTACACCGGCATGAAGGACGCCTATAAGTCGCTGATCGAGGCGCTATCGCACGGTGGCATCGCCAACAAGGTGAAGGTCAACCTCGATTGGATCGAGAGCGAGGTTTTCGAGAACGAGGATCCGGCGCCGTTCCTCGAGCACGTCAACGGCATCCTCGTTCCCGGCGGCTTCGGCCAGCGCGGCGCCGAGGGCAAGATCAAGGCGGCGCAGTTCGCGCGCGAGCGCAACGTGCCGTATTTCGGCATTTGCTTCGGCATGCAGATGGCGGTCATCGAAGCCGTACGCAATCTGGTCGGCATCGCGGATGCCAATTCGACGGAGTTCGGACCGACGTCACAGCCCGTTGTCGGCCTGATGACCGAATGGCTGCGCGGCAATGAGCTGGAAAAGCGGTCGAAGAACGGCGATCTCGGCGGAACGATGCGGCTTGGCGCCTATCCGGCAAGCTTGCGGCGTGGCAGCCGTGTCTCGGCGGTCTATGGCGGCGCCACCGAAATTTCGGAGCGCCATCGTCATCGCTATGAAGTCAATACCGCCTACAAGGACCGGCTCGAGCAGCAGGGATTGCGTTTCTCCGGGCTGTCGCCAGACGGCATCCTGCCGGAGATCGTCGAATACGAGGACCATCCTTGGTTCATCGGCGTGCAATTCCATCCCGAGCTGAAATCCCGGCCATTCGAGCCGCATCCGCTGTTTGCCTCGTTCATCGAGGCGGCGATGGTGCAGTCGCGGCTGGTGTGACCTGCGTCGGCCGCCTTTGACGGCCGCACTGATTGTTGCGAAAAGACGCTCCCCGCCAAAAGCAAGGTCAAAGGGAGTGCTTGATGATCTACGAAACGCGCGTCTACCGCTGTGTGCCGGGCCGATTGCCCGCACTGCTGAAACGCTTTGAAACCATCACGCTGAAACTTTGGGAAAAGCACGGCATTCGTCAGGCCGGGTTTTTCACCACGCTGGTCGGCGAATCCAATCAGGAGTTGACCTATCTGCTCGCATGGGAATCGCTTGCCGAGCGGGAGAAGAAGTGGGCGGCGTTCCAAAGCGACCCGGAGTGGATCGAGGCGCGCGCCAAGACCGAGGCCGATGGCCAGATCGTCGGCAACATCGTCAATCAACTGCTCGTGCCGACCGCGTTCTCGTCGGTGAAGTAACGCGGGCACGGCATACGGTATCACCATGCCCCATGGACTTGATCATATCGTGCATGCGGTGCGCGACGTGGACGCGGCGGCGGAATTCTATCTCCGCGCCGGGTTCATAGTGAGCGGACGCAATCGCCATCCCTGGGGCACGCATAACCGCATCGTGCAGTTGAAGAATTGCTACATCGAAATTCTGGAGGTCGCCGAACCCGATAAGATCGTGCCCCACGGGCCGCGCTTTTTCTCGTTCGGGGCCTTCAGTCAGGAGTTCCTCGCGCGGCACGAGGGCTTTTCGATGTTGCTGCTCAATAGCCGCGATGCCAAAGCCGATGCGCGGGCGTTCGAGGCAAGCGGTATCGGCGCGTTCGACGTGTTCGAGTTCGCGCGCGAAGGGAAAAGGCCCGACGGCAGCACGGTCAAGCTTGCTTTCTCACTGGCTTTTGCGGCTGTGCCGAATTCGCCTGACCTCCGCTTTGCCGCGTGCCAACATCATTATCCCGAAAATTTCTGGAATCCGGCGTTCCAGGCCCACGCCAACGGCGCACAACGCGTTCCCGGCATCGTGTTGATCGCCAATCATCCTGCCCGTCACTGGGATTTTCTCAAGGCGTACACGGGGGACGAAGCTGACTCGCTGGTGGGCGGCATCGTTGCGCTCACCAAGAATGGAGAGATCGAGGTCCTAGAGCCGTCAGCACTCCGCGATCGCTTCGGTGTCTCGGTCACGGCTGAAGGCGAGGGGATCACGCTGAGCGCCATGCGCTTTACTGTTGCGGACCTGGCGGAAACAGAGGCCTTGCACCGGCGAAATGGAGTGGCTGTTCGGCGCCATGGGGAGCGGCTGATTGTGCCGCCGGACGTCGCCTTTGGCGCAACCCTGATATTCGAAGCCGCAAAGCCCTAAAAGTGGGTTGATCGATCAGCCATCGCCCGGCATGGTCGCGGCCAAACAGGACCTGACCATTGAGCGCCACCTCCGCTGCAGAGATCGTTGACGTTGGCCCGGCCAGATTCGGCAATCATTTGCCGATGTCGATCATCGCCGGGCCGTGCCAGCTCGAGAGCCGCGCGCATGGACTCGAAGTGGCGTCTGCGCTGAAGGACATCGCCGATCGCCTCAAGATTGGCCTCGTCTACAAGACCTCCTTCGACAAGGCCAACCGTACTAGCGCGTCAGCCGCACGTGGCATCGGCCTTGCGCAGGCTTTGCCGATCTTCGCCGAAATACGCTCGTCGGTGGGACTGCCGGTGCTGACCGACGTGCATGAAGCCAGCCAATGCGCCGAAGTGGCGCAAGCCGTCGACGTCTTGCAGATCCCGGCCTTCCTGTGCCGGCAAACCGATTTGCTGCTGGCTGCGGCCGCCACTGGAAAGGTCGTCAACGTCAAGAAGGGACAGTTCCTGGCGCCGTGGGACATGGCCAATGTCGTCGCCAAGATCACAGGAAGCGGCAACGCAAAGGTGCTTGTGACCGAGCGCGGCGCCTCGTTCGGCTACAACACGCTGGTGTCCGACATGCGCTCGCTGCCGATCATGGCGCGCACGACCGGTGCGCCCGTGATCTTCGATGCAACCCATTCGGTGCAGCAGCCCGGCGGCAAGGGGACGTCGTCCGGTGGCGAGCGCGAGTTCGTCTCCGTGCTGGCACGGGCAGCCGTTGCGGTCGGCGTCGCCGGCGTCTTCATCGAAACCCATCCGGATCCGGACCATGCGCCATCCGATGGGCCGAACATGGTGCCGCTGCGCGATTTCGAAGGCCTCGTGAAAACCCTGATGGCTTTCGACAAGGTTGCCAAGAACGGCTGAAAAGCATGGCCAATAAGAATGTCTGAGAAGCACGTGACGCGCTGATGCCGGAGATTCCGCCGCGGCCGCATGATCGCATGCCGCCCGCGATCAACATCATCGCGATCGCAACCTTTGCGGCCAGCCTTTCGGCCCGAGCGCTCGATCCGGTGCTGCCGCACATTGCCGGTGAGTTTCAAATCAGCATTGCGACAGCCGCGAGTTTTGCGGCGGTGTTTGCCTTCACCTTTGCTGTGGTTCAGCCGGTGCTGGGCGCGGCTGCCGATCTCTTCGGCAAGGTTCGCCTGATGATCGCCTGCCTGGTCATTCTGGGACTAGCCAACGTCCTCGGCTCCCTGACCACATCCTTTCCGCTTCTGTTTGCCACCCGCATTCTCGCCGGCGTCGGCTCCGGCGGCGTGTTTCCCGTTGCGCTGAGCCTCACCAGCGATCTCGTCGGGCCCGAAAAACGCCAGGTCGCGATCGGCCGCACGCTCGCGGGTTCGATGACCGGTAATCTCTTGGGCGCATCGTTTTCGGGCGTGATCGGCGATTTTCTCGGCTGGCGTGGCGTGCTTGCGATCCTCGGCTGTCTCGTGGTTGCAGCGTCGGTTGCAGTCGCGGCCGGCTTCCGCGGCGCGGCGATTACCCACTCACCCAAAACCAGCCTTAGGGCGCTTCGTCACGGCTATCGTACGATCTTCAGCAACCCGAATGCGCTATGTTACGCCGCGGTCTTCATCGAAGGTTGCTGCGTGCTCGGGCTGTTTCCCTATATCGCGTCGTTTCTGTTCGACCTCGGTGAAACCTCGCTCTCGATCGCCGGCATCGTGATCGCGGGTTTTGCGGTCGGCGGGTTGTTCTACACGATGACGGTCTCGCGCTTTCTGCCGCGGCTTGGCGTCAACGGCATGATGATCTCAGGCGCCGCGCTGGTCGGCCTGCAGCTTGCGGCCATTGCCTTCGGTCCAGGCTGGAAGATCCAGATCGCGTGCCTGCTGTTCATGGGGTGGGGCTTCTACATGATCCACGGCTGCCTGCAGGTCTTTGCAAGCGAGCTGTCGGTGGAGGCCCGCGCCACGGCCTTAGCGCTGCACTCGTTCTTCTTCTTCATGGGCCAGACCGTCGGTCCGATTGCCTACGGCTTCGGCATTCAAACTGCTGGCAAGATGGCGACCCTGCTGACGAGCGCCGCCATCATCACCGCGCTCGGCTTTGCCTGTGCGCGGCTGCTGAGGCCGCGACCGCCGGCCGACGCCGGCAAGACCGCTAGCGGAGCGATCTAAGCAGCGTGTCTTCGGCGCGGCTGATGTGCCGGTCCCGGTGGCGCAGGATGTAGAATGATCGGCGCGGCAGATCGAACCGAACGCGATGCAGGGTTTTGGCCGCGATCGATGGCGCGGCGACCAGATCGGAGACGGCGGTCGCTCCGTCGCCGGCTTCAACTGCCGAGCGCACGGCTTCGTTGGAGGGAAGCTCCAGCGCAATCCGAAGATCAGACAGTTTAAGTCCGTTTTGCCGGAGCGCCGCCTCGAACATCGAACGGGTACCGGACCCCCGTTCGCGCAGTATCCACGGCGTCGCCGGCAAATCCTTGGCGGACACCTTTGTCCGGACGGCCCACGGATGTTTGGCGCCAACGGCGAGGATCAGGCAATCGCCGTCGATCTTGCTGACCGTCAGAAGGCTTTCATCGACGTCGCCTTCGACAATGCCAAGATCTGCGCTGCCCTCGATCACCATCCGCGCGACTTGCTCGGTGTTGGCGATCGCAAGCCGCAGATCAATGCCGGGATAGGCTGCGTGAAATGTCTGGAGTCGCCGGGGTAGCCAGTAATTGCCAACGGTCTGGCTTGCTGCGATGGAAAGCGAGCCGCGCTTCAAGCCGGCGAGGTCATTGAGGACCTGCGTAGCATCCTTGGCGCGCGCGAGCACGGCACGGGCCTCGACAAGGAAATCCTTTCCGGTCTGCGTCAGCGCGATGCCGCGGCCGATGCGATCAAACAGCTTGATGCCGTAACGCGCTTCGAGCGCTGCGATCGCAGCGCTCGTTGCCGATTGGGTGAGGTTCAACTCGCTGGCCGCCCGCGTCACATGCTGTTTTTCCGCGACCGCAACAAAGATGCGAAGCTGTTCGAGGGTCATCGTCGTTATCCAAAAAATTTGATCAAGGCGAAGCTGAAGCTTGCGATGAAGAGGAAAGCCAGCGTACCCAGCAGCGCCGGCCGAACGCCACGGGCGGTGAGCCTGCGGACGTCGGTTTCCAATCCCATCGCCGCCAGCGCGACGGAAAGCAGGAAGGTTGTCACGGCAGCAATCTGAGCCCGTTCCGCAGCCGGGATCGTGATCAGGCTGTTGAGTCCGACCACGGCAACGAAGCCGAGCACGAACCAGGGCATGGGCGGACGCGGCGAGGCGGTTGCGGCCGGGTTGCGTTGGGCTTGGCGGCGGGAGGCCATCCATCCGAGCATGATGACAACGGGCGCCAGCAGCATCACACGTGAGAGTTTGGCGATCGTGCCGAATTCTCCGGCCGCCTTGCCATTTTGGAAAGCTGCCGCGACCACCTGTGCGATCTCGTGAATCGACGCGCCGCTCCATAGTCCGAACGCGTGCGGATCGAGATGCAGCAGCGCGGGCAGAAGTGGGTAGGCGAACATCGCAACCGATCCGAAGATCGTCACGCAGGCGATTGCATAAGCGACGTCCTCGTCATCGCCGTTGGTCACGGTATTGACGGCGATGACAGCCGATGCGCCGCAAATCGAGGTGCCAGCGGCGATCAGTTGCGCGAGCTTGCGCTCGACGCCGAGCAACCTTCCAGTCCAGACCGTGAAGACGAAAGTCGTTGCGAGTGTCGCTGTGATGATGAGGAAATCGCGATGCCCCACGTCAACGATCTGGCTGACGGTGAGTTGGAAGCCAAGCAGAACGATGCCGAAACGGAGCAGACGCCGCATGCTGAAGGCGACGCCTTGTTTGGCGGTCGCAGGCGTGCCGACGAGATTGTGGAAGACCGTGCCGATCATGATCGCCAGGATCAGCGGGCTGAAGGCCGTCATTCCCGGTAGTTGGCGCAAGCCATAGGCTGATGCAGAGACGACGGAGGCCATTAGGAGTCCTGGAAGGATGGCGCGGACGGGTCTGACATACGGCTTGATGAGATCGGCATTGGACGCGATCGACGGTGCGGAATGGGACATGTTGGGCTCCTGAAGTTGCCCAACACATATCGATGCATTCGATCGTTCAATCCAACAGATTATATCGGTAAGATCAATCGATTTTATTGATGTTTTGCTCGGGCGCCGGTGCCAGTCGGCCTACTGCAAAGCCTCGCGAAAAAACGCAATCACCTCGTCAACCGCTACGCGGGTCGGCTCGCCCGGCGCGTCGATCAGATCGCCTGTGAAGACCGAATGCGGAGGTTTTCCGCGCGCCAAAAAGCCTTTTGGATTGCCGGCGCTGTCGGGCAATTCCGTTCCGGCGAAGGCGTCGCCAAACGTGCGGCGCAGCGTTGCAAAGCGCGGCGCCTTGCACAATTCATCGCCGGCGAAACGATAGCCGCGCAGCTTCAACCCCTGTCGCGTCCGGGCCACCACCTGCTCGACATCGGCAGGAGCCATGTCCAGCGCGGCAGGAGAAAGCGCCGGCACGGCGGGTTGGGCGAGAACCGGCGCCAGCACGACCGGATCAAGCGCCATTGACAACGCAAAGCCGCCGGTGACGCACATGCCGATAACGCCTACTCCGGGACTCCCGCACTCCTGTTGCGCAAGGCGCGCCAGCGCACGCAGCCAGTCCGTCACGGGGCTCGATCGGTTGGCGCGCAGGATCGTGAATTCGCGCGAGGTGCAAAGGAAAGCAACCCGTGTATTGGAGGGCTCGTCCGCATTGCCCGCGTCGGGCGTGCCGAACAGGATCGGGGCATAAACGCGAAAACCTGCCTCGCGCACCCAGCGGCAAAAGCGCGCCAGCGTGGGCGTAAAGCCGTAGATTTCGTGGATGACGATGACAGCGGGACCGCGTGTCCCCGTCACCAGCACCGGTTTGGTCTTCTCGAGCAGCTTGATGTCGCGTCTGGTGAAATCGGCGATGTCGGACGTCAATTCCATGTCGCCACCTTGTCGAGCTGTCAGTTCAACAAAACACCATCTGAAGGCTTTTCATCCGCGGCCGCGATAGGACGCAACGCCCTGATCCGGAATCCACATTCCCTTCGGCAATCTGCCGGTCTGCCAGAACACGTCGATCGGAATGCCGCCGCGCGGATACCAGTAACCACCGATCCGGAGCCACTTCGGCTTGATCTCGGCCGCGATGCGTTTGCCGAACATGACAGTGCAATCCTCATGGAAGGCGCCGTGGTTGCGGAAGCTTGCGACATAGAGCTTGAGCGATTTCGATTCCAGCAGCCACTGGCCGGGGACGTAATCAATGACGAGGTGCGCGAAATCGGGCTGGCCAGTGACCGGACATAACGAGGTGAATTCCGGTGCGGTAAATCGCACCACATAATTGGTGTCCTTTTGCGGATTCGGCACGCGGTCGAGGCGGGCCGCCTCGGGCGTCGATGGCCATTCGACGGCGCGTCCGAGCTGCAAGTTGGACGGCAAGGTTGCGGATTTTGGGGGCTTTGATGGCTTCCTGGACATATTCAGTCTCCGTTGCGCACCTTTTAGCCAATTCGCTTTTTCCCGTCACCGCCAACGCAACCTTTTCCGCCGGATTGGCTTGCTGTAGAAGCTGCCCGAACCCTTTAAGCCACCCTTTCTCGAGAGGCACTCATGACCGCCATCGTCGACATCATCGGCCGCGAAATCCTCGACAGCCGCGGCAATCCCACGGTTGAAGTTGACGTCGTGCTGGAAGACGGATCCTACGGCCGTGCCGCCGTGCCGTCCGGCGCCTCGACCGGCGCGCATGAGGCCGTCGAACTGCGCGATGGCGACAAGGCGCGCTATCTCGGCAAGGGCGTGCAAAAGGCGGTCGCGGCCGTCAATGGCGAAATCTTTGACGCGCTCTCTGATATCTCGGTCGAGCAGCAGGTCCAGATCGACCAGATCATGATCGATCTCGACGGCACTGCCAACAAGAGCCGGCTCGGCGCCAATGCGATCCTCGGCGTCTCGCTCGCTTGTGCCAAGGCTGCTGCGGCATCCTTCGACATGCCGCTCTATCGTTATGTCGGCGGCACCTCGGCGCGAACCTTGCCGGTGCCGATGATGAACATCATCAATGGCGGCGTGCACGCTGACAACCCGATCGACTTCCAGGAATTCATGATCATGCCGGTCGGCGCTCCGACCTTTGCCGATGCGCTGCGCTGCGGCTCGGAGATCTTCCACACGCTGCGATCCGAGCTGAAGAAGGCCGGCCACAACACCAATGTCGGCGATGAGGGCGGTTTCGCTCCGAACCTGCCGTCGGCGGATGCGGCGCTCGAGTTCGTCATGGGCGCGATCGGCAAGGCTGGTTACAAGGCAGGCGGTGACGTCATGCTGGCGCTCGACTGCGCGGCGACCGAGTTTTTCAAAGAGGGTGCTTACGTCTATGGCGGCGAAAACAAGTCTCGCTCGCGCTCCGAACAGGCGAGGTATCTCGCCGACCTTGCGTCGCGCTATCCGATCGTTTCGATCGAAGACGGCATGTCGGAAGACGATATGGAGGGCTGGAAGGAATTGACCGATCTGATCGGCGACAAATGCCAGCTCGTCGGCGACGACCTGTTTGTCACCAATGTGACGCGGCTGGCGGATGGCATCAAGAACGGCCGCGCCAATTCCATTCTGGTCAAGGTCAACCAGATCGGGACGCTGACGGAGACGCTCTCGGCGGTCGAGATGGCCTACAAGGCCGGCTACACCGCCGTGATGTCGCATCGGTCCGGCGAGACCGAGGATTCCACGATCTCCGACCTCGCGGTCGCCACCAATTGCGGACAGATCAAGACCGGCTCGCTGGCGCGCTCGGACCGCACCGCCAAGTACAATCAATTGCTGCGGATCGAGCAGGAACTGGGCAATCAGGCGAAATATGCGGGGCGTGCGGCCCTCAAGGCGCTGGCCTGAAGCAAACAGACGCAACCAAAGGGCTTGCGTTTCCTGGCCAGCGCGGGATCATCGGCGCAACAGACATTAACGGGAGGACGTCATGAGCGCCGATGGCAAAAGCGGGCTGCAACTTCGCTCGCTGATCAAGAAGAGCGGCGAGCTCGAGATTTCGCTGGTCGAAATTCCAACACCGGAGCCGGCGACCGACGAGGTCGTGGTGCGGGTCGAGGCAACGCCGATCAATCCGTCCGACCTCGGCCTGCTGGTCGGTGCAGCCGATATGAGCACTGCGAAAGCGGCCGGCACCAAAGACGCGCCGGTCATCAGGGCGCGCGTGCCCGACGCGGCCATGCGGGCGATGGCAGGAAGGCTCGACCAATCCATGCCGGTCGGTAACGAGGGCGCCGGCGTCGTCATCAGGACCGGATCGTCGGAAAGCGCCAAGGCGCTTTTGGGCAAGACCGTCTCGATGATCGGCGGCGCGATGTACTCGCAATACCGAACGATCAAGGCAGGCGATTGCATGCCGCTTCCGGAAGGCACCACGGCGGCAGACGGCGCTTCCTGGTTCGTCAATCCGCTGACCGCGCTCGGCATGGTCGAAACGATGCGGCGCGAGGGTCACAAGGCGTTGGTGCACACGGCCGCCGCTTCCAATCTCGGCCAGATGCTCAACAAGATCTGCCTCAAGGACGGTGTCGATTTGGTCAATATCGTTCGCAGCTCCGAGCAGGCCGACATCCTGCGCAAGATCGGCGCGAAATACGTCGTCGACTCCAAGTCGCCGACGTTCATGAACGATCTGACCGAGGCGCTCTCCGAAACCGGTGCGACCATCGCCTTTGACGCGATTGGCGGCGGCAAGCTTGCGGGACAAATCCTCACCTGCATGGAAGCGGCGATCAACAAGACCGCCAAGGTCTACAGCCGCTATGGCTCCAACGTGCACAAGCAGGTTTATATTTACGGCATGCTCGATCCGGGCCCGACCGAACTGACCCGGTCGTTCGGAATGATTTGGGGCGTCGGCGGCTGGCTGCTGTTTCCGTTCCTGATGAAGATCGGTCCGGCCGATGGCATGAAGCTTCGCCAGCGCGTGGCTTCGGAGCTCAAGACTACATTTGCGAGCCACTACACGCAGGTCGTCTCCTTGCAGGAGGCGCTGCAGCTCTCTCATCTTGCGGTCTATGGCAAGCGCGCAACCGGTGAGAAGTACCTGATCAACCCCAGCAAGGGTTGATTGCGTTCGAGTGAATTGAACAGGAAATCAAGGAGTTATCGGGGAGTATTTTCAAACAGGGGGAGACGTTCATGTCCACGGATCTGAAATACCTAGCCTTTACAGCCATCCTGACGGCGTCGTTATGGATTCCCTACATCGCATGCCAGGTCATGACCAACGGCAACCTGTCGCCACAGGAATACATTGACCCGACGCCGCGGAAGGTCCCGTTGTGGGGCATGCGGGCGAGCCGCGCGCACCTGAATGCGGTCGAGGCCTTCGCGCCGTTCGCTGCGCTGGTAATCATCATTCACCTCGCGGGCAAGGCCAATGCCACGACGGCCTTTTGGTCGATGGTCTTCTTCTGGGCTCGCTTGGTTCACGCCGTCGTCTTTTGGTTCGGCATTCCCTATCTCCGGACGCTGAGCTTCACGGTGGGCTATATCGCGATCCTCGGCCTGTTCTGGCAGCTTCTGTAGCAGCCGATCTCGCAAGGGTCTCACAAGGGTCGTTGAAGCCGGGTTGTCTGCGCAGCCCGGTCTAAAGTCGTACCCGGGTACGTCAAATTGACTTGCCTTTGCTCGGCGAGGAGGGAACATTCGCGGCCGCAATTGCCACCGAAAATCATGAAAACAAAGTCTTAGAGGGGAAGCCCATGAATGAACTGAACCGCCGTGATCTGTTGGCCGGAGCCGCCGCAATCGGCGCCGCTTCCGTCCTTCCGCTCGCCTCACAGCAAGCCAAGGCCGCCGCGCCTGCGGCTGCCACGCAGGCGCCTGGGTTCTATCGCTACAAGGTCGGCAGCATCGAATGCACCTCGATCAACGATGGCGCGCGCACGTTCCCGCTGCCTGACACATGGGTGACCAATGTCAGCAAGGACCAGGCGATCGCTGCTGCGGAAGCCGCTTACATGCCAAAGGGCATGGTGACGGTGCCATTCAATCCGCAGCTCATCAACACAGGCGGCAAGCTGGTCCTGCTCGACTGCGGCAACGGCATCTCGGCCTTTGACGCCACCAAGGGTCAGGCAGGCCGCCTGATGCAAAATCTCGCGGCGGCCGGTGTCGATCCCAAGAGCATCGATATTGTCCTGATGTCTCACTTGCACCCGGACCACACCAATGGCATCCGCGCCGCCGACAATTCAATGGCGTTCCCGAATGCCGAGATCATGGTGCCGGCGAAGGACTGGGATTTCTGGACGAGCGAGGAGAACGCCGCCAAAGCCGAATCCAACCAGATGATGAAGAACTACTTCGCCAACGTGAAAAAGATCTACACCGGCATCGAAAAGAAGGTGACGAAGTACGATTGGGACAAGGAAGTCGTGCCGGGTCTCACGTCGATCGCTACGCCCGGCCATACGCCGGGACACACTTCGTTCGCGTTGGCCTCGGGCGGTTCGAAGATCCTGATCTCGGCGGACGTGACCAATATTCCCGAATTCTTCCTGCGCAACCCGGATTGGCACGTCGCCTATGACGCCGATCCGGATATGGCGCAAAAGACCCGTCACAAGTTCTATGACATGGCTGTGGCAGAGAAGGCGACAGTGGTCGGCTTCCACTTCCCGTTCCCCGCGGTCGGTCACGTCGAGAAGGATGGCAACGGCTATCGGCTCGTTCCGGTCGCCTTCAATCCGGTTCTCTGAGCGGATTTTCCTGAAGTCTGGCAACCAGGCCGCTCTAAAACGCGGCCTGGTTTTTTGTTCGGAAACGAATTCTTGAACGAGTTGGTTCGATCCGCCTATTTCATGCACTTGCATCTTTTGCGAACCACGCTAGGTTGGCGGCGAAATCGCCCACCGCGTCGCCCATTCCGAAGGAAAGCACATGTCCAGTCCGCACCACGTCCTCGTCATCGTCGGCAGCCTCCGCAAGGAGAGTTTTTCGCTCAAGATCGCCAATGCGCTGGCCAAGCTCGCGCCACCGACGCTGAAGCTCGAGGTCGTCACGCCGCACGGCATTTCGTTTTTCAACCAGGACCTGGAAGCCAACCCGCCGGCCGACTGGCTGGCGTTCCGCGAGAAGATTCAGAAGTCGGATGGCGTGATCTTTGTGACGCCCGAATATAACCGCGCCATTCCCGGCGTGCTCAAGAACGCCATCGATGTCGCCTCGCGGCCCTACGGCAAGAGCTCGTTCCTCGGCAAGCCGACCGGCATCGTCAGCAACTCGCCGGGGCCGCTGGGCGGCGTCAATGCAGCCAAGAGCTTGCAGAACATCCTGCCGGGCATTTCCGGTACGATCATGGGCCAGCCCGAGACCTATCTGAACGCCGTGGGCGACGCCTTCGACGAGAAGGGCAACCTCACCAAGGAATCCCTGCAAAAGGTGCTTCAGCAATACATCGACGCCTTCGCAGCCTTCGTCCAGAAACAGAGCGCATAGGGTTTCGCAACCGTTCAGGATTTCAAGGGAGTGCTTAGCACTCCTTTAACCCGGCAGGCGCATGTTCCCGGTGGAGTGGATTTGACATTCGCAACCCGCCGGCCGCGGGTTCGTACGCGAACGTCAAATCCGAAACTCCACTGGAATCCCATATTTGCTGGTGGCCCCTTGATTCTAACATTCGCAAAGGTGGTCGCTGCGAGGGAATGCGAATGTTAGAATCGGGCCACTAAGCCATGGTTTCCCGCAGGCGCCTCAAATCATTTCTCACCGGTGTTGCCCTCTATACGATGGCCGCGGGAATGATTGGCTACTTCGGCGTCAACGCCTATACCGGAAAATATGGGCTGAATGCGCGCCAGGAGCTCGATCAGGAAATCATCGCGCTGACGGCCGAACTGGCGCGTCTGAAAAAAGAGCGCAGTGAGGGCGAACAGCGCGTCTCGCTGCTCCGATCCGACCGGCTTGATCCGGACATGCTCGACGAGCGCGCGCGCTACCAGCTCGACTATGTCAACCCGCACGACCTCGTTCGGATGACCAATCCGAACTAGTGCCCACTTTTCGAAGTTCGTGCTCCATCGCAGCACCCACCGTCACGAACTTCGAAAAGTCATGGGCTACTCAACTTATTGATTCTAGTACGTACCGCTCTATCGATCTGAAGTCCCTGATCGAGTTCGCCGCTTGTGGTGCAGGGACTTCAGATCGGCGATACTAGTGGCGTAACGAATGCCACTGGTCGTCAAATTACAAATTCGCACCGAATAGATTTCGAAAATGTCGTGCCGCATTGCACTGCGGCATGGCGCGGCATTTCCGGCTTGCAAATCCTTTCATGGCGGTTTGAGTTGGGCTAGAGAAAACAAATTCGCCTCTCTTCAATCCGGAAACGCCATGGCAACTCCCAAAAAAAGCGCCGCAAATGAAACCGTTCAAGAGAAGGGAGCGCCGCCTGCCTTCACGAGGGAACAGGAGCTAAAGGCGCTGCGGGATATGCTGCTGATCCGCCGGTTCGAGGAGAAGGCCGGCCAGCTCTACGGCATGGGTGCGATCGGCGGATTCTGCCATCTCTATATCGGCCAGGAAGCGGTCGTCGTCGGCATGCAGATGGCTCTGAAAAAGGGCGATCAAGTCATAACGGGATACCGCGATCACGGGCACATGCTTGCCTGCGGGATGGATGCCAAGGGCGTGATGGCCGAGTTGACCGGACGCCGCGGCGGCTATTCCAAAGGCAAGGGCGGCTCGATGCACATGTTCTCCAAGGCCGAGAATTTCTACGGCGGCCATGGCATCGTCGGCGCGCAGGTCTCGCTTGGCACGGGGCTAGCTTTCGCTAACCATTATCGCGGCAATGATTTTGTCAGCCTGGCCTATTTCGGCGACGGCGCCTCCAATCAGGGCCAGGTTTATGAGAGCTTCAACATGGCGGAGCTCTGGAAACTTCCGGTGATCTACGTCATCGAGAACAACCGCTATGCCATGGGCACCTCGGTGGTACGCTCTTCGGCCCAGACCGATTTCTCCAAGCGCGGCGCCTCCTTCAACATTCCCGGCGACCAGGTCGACGGCATGGATGTCCGCGCCGTGAAGGCCGCAGCCGACAGGGCGGTCGCGTGGTGCCGCGCCGGCAAAGGGCCCTACATCCTGGAAATGCAGACCTATCGCTACCGCGGACATTCGATGTCGGATCCGGCGAAGTACCGCACCCGCGAGGAAGTGGAGAAGATCCGCCACGATCAGGATCCGATCGAACAAGTCCGCAACCGTTTGCTAACCGCAAAAATGAGCGAGGACGAGCTGAAGAAGATCGACGCCGAGGTTCGCGAGATCGTCAACGCTGCTGCCGACTTCGCGCAGCACGATCCCGAGCCCGATGTGTCCGAGCTCTATACCGACGTCTATCGATAAGCGTTCGCAGCACTGGATGTGCGCTCTAAAACTGACTTCGTGGAGTTGATATGCCCATTCAAGTTCTCATGCCTGCGCTCTCGCCGACGATGGAGAAAGGCAACCTCGCCAAGTGGCTAAAAAAGGAAGGTGAGACGATCAAGTCGGGCGATGTGATCGCCGAGATCGAAACCGACAAGGCGACGATGGAAGTCGAGGCGACCGACGAAGGCACGCTCGGCAAGATCCTGATTCCGGAAGGCACGGCCGACGTTGCCGTCAACACGCCGATCGCGACCATTCTGGCCGACGGCGAAAGCGCGGCCGATCTCGCCAAGGCGCCTGCGCCCAAGCCAGCGCCGGCTGCGGCTGCACCGGCTGCCGAGGCGAAATCGGCTCCAGCTCCGAAAGAAGACCACGCACCGGTTGCGCCGAGCGCCGTTGCTCCGCCCGACCCGGAAATCCCGGCCGGCACCGAGATGATCACCCAGACCATCCGCGATGCGTTGCGCGATGCGATGGCGGAAGAAATGCGCCGGGATCCGGACGTGTTTCTGATGGGCGAGGAAGTCGCCGAATACCAGGGCGCCTACAAAGTCAGCCAGGGGCTGTTGCAGGAGTTCACGGCCCGTCGCGTGATCGACACGCCGATCACCGAGCACGGCTTTGCCGGCATCGGCGTCGGCGCGGCCATGACGGGCTTAAAGCCGATCGTCGAGTTCATGACCTTCAACTTCGCCATGCAGGCGATCGACCAGATCATCAATTCGGCGGCGAAGACGCTCTATATGTCGGGTGGCCAGATGGGCTGCTCGATCGTGTTCCGCGGCCCCAATGGCGCGGCGGCCCGCGTCGCCGCCCAGCACAGCCAGGACTACGCCGCCTGGTACTCACAGGTTCCCGGTCTGAAGGTGATCGCGCCGTACTCAGCCGCCGATTACAAGGGCCTCCTGAAGGCTGCGATCCGCGATCCCAATCCGGTGATTTTCCTCGAGAACGAGGTGCTTTACGGCCACACTGGCGAGGTGCCGAAGCTCAATGACTATGTGATTCCGATCGGCAAGGCGCGCGTAGCGCGAAATGGCAGCCACGTGACCATCATCTCATGGTCCATGGGCATGTCCTATGCTTTGAAGGCCGCCGACGAACTCGCCAAGGAAGGCATCGAGGCTGAGATCGTCGACCTCCGGACCATTCGTCCGATGGATACCGAGACGATCATTGCGTCGGTGAAGAAGACCGGGCGCGCGGTGACGGTGGAGGAAGGTTGGCAGCAGAGCGGTGTCGGCGCTGAAGTCGCGGCGCGCATCATGGAGCACGCCTTCGACTACCTGGATGCGCCGGTCGCGCGCGTCTCGGGCAAGGATGTGCCGATGCCTTACGCGGCCAATCTCGAGAAACTCGCGCTGCCCTCGGTCGCCGAAGTGGTCGCGGCCGCCAAAGCCGTTTGTTATCGCTGACTCGAAGCGAGGCTCAAGCACATGCCAATCAATATTCTGATGCCCGCACTGTCGCCGACGATGGAGAAGGGCAACCTCGCCAAGTGGCTCAAGAAGGAAGGCGACAAGGTCAAATCCGGCGACGTGATCGCCGAAATCGAAACCGACAAGGCGACCATGGAGGTCGAGGCGGTCGACGAGGGCACGATCGCGAAAATCCTTGTGCCTGAAGGCACGCAGGACGTCCCCGTCAACGACGTCATCGCGGTTCTCGCCGGCGACGGCGAGGATGTGAAGGCTGCCGGCGCATCTGCCGGGGCAAAACCAGCGGCAGCACCGCCGCCGCCAAAGCCCGCAGCACCGGCTCCTGCGACAGCAGCCGCACCTGCGGCTGCACCAGCGCCTCAACCCGTCGCGGCGCCTGCGCCACCGGCAGCTTCGCCTGCGCCGCAGGCCGTATCTTCGCAGGTCAATGGCCATGCGCGCACCTTCTCGTCTCCGCTGGCGCGGCGTCTCGCCAAGGAAGCCGGCATCGAGATCGGGCGCATCACTGGCACTGGTCCCCACGGCCGCGTCATTGCGCGCGACGTGGCCGAGGCGAAGTCGGGCAAGGGGCTGAAGGCTCCGGCCGCAGCGCCAGGCGCAGGGCCCGCGCTCGCGCCTTCGATGTCGGACAAGCAAATCCTCGCGCTGTTCGAACCCGGCTCTTACGAGATCGTGCCGCATGACGGCATGCGCCGCACGATTGCGCAGCGTCTGACCGCCGCGGTGCAGACTGTTCCGACATTTTATCTCACGATCGACTGCGAGATCGGCAAGCTGCTTGCTGCGCGCGAGGAGATCAACGCTTCCGCGCCGAAGGACAAGGAAAAGAAGCCGCTCTACAAGCTCTCGGTCAACGACTTCGTCATCAAGGCAATGGCGGTCGCGCTGCAGAAGATCCCCAATTGCAATGTGAGCTGGACCGAAAGCGGCATGGTCAAGCACAAGCATTCGGACATTGGCGTTGCGGTAGCGATGCCGGGCGGCCTGATCACGCCAATCATCCGCAAGGCCGAAACCAAGACGCTGTCGGCGATCTCGAACGAGATGAAGGATTTCGCCGCCCGCGCCCGCGCGCGCAAGCTGAAGCCCGAGGAATATCAGGGCGGCACGACGGCCGTCTCCAATCTCGGCATGTACGGCATCAGCCACTTCACCGCCGTGATCAACCCGCCGCACGCGACGATCCTTGCGGTCGGTACCAGCGAGGAACGTCCCGTCGTGCGTGGCGGCAAGATTGAAATCGCGCAGATGATGAGCGTGACGCTCTCGTGCGATCACCGCGCGATTGACGGCGCGCTTGGCGCAGAACTGATCGGCGCGTTCAAGGCGCTGATCGAAAATCCTGTGATGATGATGGTGTGATGTATGGCCGACACTTCCTTTGACGTCATCATCATCGGCTCCGGTCCCGGCGGTTATGTCACGGCTATCAGGGCTGCGCAGCTCGGCTTCAAGACCGCGATCATCGAGAAATCCTATCTCGGCGGCATCTGCCTGAACTGGGGCTGCATTCCGACCAAGGCGCTGCTGCGTTCCGCTGAGATTTACCACTACATGCAGCACGCCAAGGATTACGGCCTGTCTGCCGAGAAGGTTTCCTACGATCCGAAAGCGGTCGTGCAGCGCTCGCGTGGCGTCTCGAAGCGCCTGAACGACGGCGTTGGCTTCCTGATGAAGAAGAACAAGGTGACCGTTATCTGGGGCGATGCCTCGATCGACGCGCCCGGCAAGATCACCGTGAAGAAGTCCGCGGTCGAAGCGCCCAAGGGCGCGCTTGGCGAGGGCGCCTATCAGGCCAAGCACATCATCATCGCGACTGGTGCGCGCCCGCGCGTGCTGCCGGGACTGGAGCCGGACAAGAAGCTGGTCTGGACCTATTTCGAGGCCATGGTGCCGGAGAAAATGCCGAAGTCGCTGCTCGTCGTCGGCTCCGGCGCAATCGGCATCGAGTTCGCCTCGTTCTTCCACACCATGGGATCGGACGTGACGGTGGTCGAAGTCTTGCCGCAGATCCTTCCCGTCGAAGATGCCGAGATCGCAGGGTTGGCTCGCAAGCGCTTCGAGAAGCAGGGCATCAAGATTCTCACCAATACCAAAGTGTCGAAGCTTGAGAAAAAGGCTGACAGCGTGCTCGCCACCATCGACGATGGCAAGGCGCCGCAGACGGTCGAGTTCGATCGGGTGATTTCCGCGGTCGGTGTCGTCGGCAATATCGAGAATCTGGGTTTGGAGAAGCTCGGCGTCAAAACTGACCGCGGCTGCATCGTGATCGACGGTGCGTGCAAAACCAACGTGCCTGGCATCTACGCCATCGGCGACGTCGCGGGTCCGCCGATGCTGGCGCACAAGGCCGAGCATGAGGGCGTCATCTGCGTCGAGGCCATCAAGGGGATGCATCCCCATGCGATGGACAAAAACCTGATTCCCGGATGCACCTACTGCAATCCGCAGGTGGCGTCCGTTGGCCTGACGGAAGCGAAGGCAAAGGAGGGCGGGCGCGAGATTCGCGTTGGCCGTTTCCCGTTTGTCGGCAACGGCAAGGCGATCGCGCTCGGTGAAGACCAGGGACTCGTCAAGGTCATCTTCGACAAGAAGACGGGGCAACTGTTAGGAGCCCACATGATCGGCGCGGAAGTCACCGAATTGATCCAGGGCTACGTGGTGGCGATGAATCTCGAGACCACGGAAGAAGAACTGATGCACACCGTGTTCCCGCATCCGACGCTGTCGGAAATGATGAAGGAAGCGGTGCTCGATGCGTATGGCCGGGTGCTGAATATCTAGAGTGCCGAATATTTAGCCGGAATCGCTTTTGACCAATAAGTTTGCTCGCCGCATCGTGATGCCGGCCGCGGTACCGATGGTGGCGAGCGCGATTATCTCCCGAAAATAGCAGCTAGCGCAGGACGCCGGGTTCTGCGCCTCGATTGCTAGGGAGAAGAAAAATGAAGAAGACTGTTCTTGCGATCGCCGGTTCGGCGTTGATTGTTTTTGCTGGCGTGCAATTGGCGGCCGCCGCCGAGCAACATCGCGGCAAGGTTCATCATCGCGCTTATTCCGAGTACCGCGACAGCAACGCCTATGCCCAGCCGCCTGTTGGGTATGGCTATGGCTATGGTTCAGAGGCCGAGCCGGAGGCGTATCGGTACGGCGGCGGCTATTCGGACATGGCCGGCCACTGATCGCGGTTGCTGCGCCGGAAGGGCCGTTTCTCTCGAGAATTGGCCTTTCCGATAATACCGGTGAGGGTGACTTTGCGGCAACGATTGTGTCGCCGTTGCAACAGTACCTGAAGATTTAACCCTCATCCCGGCTCCTGCACAGCTACGCCGCTTTTTGGCCACACCCCTCCATGAGATCATTATGGGAGAGATTTGAAGGCTGCGGCGCTCGTTAGCAACGGGAAGGCCGGAGGAAACAGGTTAGCGATGGACGCCAAGACCAACATCAAGAAGCGGCTGCCGAGCCGCCACGTCACGGAAGGCCCGGAGAGGGCCCCGCATCGCTCGTACCTCTATGCCATGGGACTGACGACCGAGCAGATCCACCAGCCGTTCGTCGGCGTGGCGTCCTGCTGGAACGAGGCTGCGCCTTGCAATATCGCGCTAATGCGCCAGGCCCAGGCCGTGAAAAAGGGCGTTGCGTCGGCCGGCGGCACGCCCCGCGAATTCTGCACCATCACCGTCACCGACGGTATCGCCATGGGCCATGACGGCATGCGCTCGTCACTGCCATCGCGGGAATGCATCGCCGATTCCGTCGAACTGACCATCCGTGGCCACGCCTATGACGCCCTCGTTGGTCTCGCTGGCTGCGACAAGTCGCTGCCCGGCATGATGATGGCCATGGTGCGGCTGAACGTGCCCTCGATCTTCATCTACGGCGGCTCGATCCTGCCCGGCAATTTTCGTGGTCAGCAAGTCACAGTGCAGGACATGTTCGAGGCGGTTGGCAAGCACTCGGTGGGTGCGATGTCGGATGCCGACTTGGACGAAATCGAGCGAGTTGCCTGCCCCTCGGCTGGCGCGTGCGGTGCACAATTCACTGCCAACACCATGGCGACGGTATCTGAGGCCATTGGCCTAGCCTTGCCTTACTCCGCTGGTGCTCCAGCACCGTACGAAATCCGCGACTCCTTCTGCATGACAGCAGGCGAGAAGGTGATGGAGCTGATCGCCAAGAACATTCGTCCGCGCGATATCGTCACGCGGAAATCGCTGGAGAATGCCGCCGCTGTGGTGGCCGCGTCCGGCGGTTCGACCAACGCGGCGCTGCACCTGCCGGCGATCGCCAACGAATGCGGCATCAAGTTCGATCTGTTCGACGTCGCGGAGATCTTTAAGAAAACACCATATGTCGCGGATTTGAAGCCGGGCGGCCGTTATGTCGCCAAAGACATGTTCGAAGCTGGCGGCATACCGCTTCTCATGAAGACATTGCTCGATAACGGCTACCTGCACGGCGACTGCTTGACGGTCACGGGGCGGACCATTGCCGAAAACCTCCAAGGCGTGAAGTGGAACCCGCACCAGGACGTGGTGCGGCCTGCCGACAAGCCGATCACCGTGACTGGCGGTGTGGTCGGCCTGAAGGGAAACCTCGCGCCGGAGGGAGCGATCGTGAAGGTTGCGGGCATGGCCAACCTGAAGTTTTCAGGCCCCGCCCGCTGCTTTGACCGTGAAGAGGATGCCTTCGAGGCGGTCCAGAAGAAGACTTACAAGGAAGGCGAGGTCATCGTCATCCGCTACGAAGGGCCGCGCGGCGGCCCCGGGATGCGCGAAATGCTTTCGACAACGGCAGCGCTGACGGGCCAGGGAATGGGCGGCAAGATCGCCCTGATCACGGACGGCCGGTTTTCAGGCGCAACGCGGGGCTTTTGCATCGGCCATGTCGGGCCGGAAGCCGCCGTGGGGGGCCCGATCGCGCTGTTGCGGGATGGCGACCTGATCGAGATCGACGCGGTCGCCGGGACTCTTAACGTAAAATTGACCGACGCGGAACTCGCCCAGCGCAAGACCGAATGGAGGCCTCGCGCGACTAACCATACGTCGGGTGCTTTGTGGAAATACGCCCAGCAGGTGGGGCCGGCAGTGGCGGGCGCTGTCACCCATCCTGGCGGGGCCCACGAGAAGTCGTGTTATGCAGACATTTAGGCGCACCATTATTGCTCTGATTGTTGGGACCGCATCGGTGGCCTCTCCCGGGTTCGCCTTTGATGGCTCGCCGGTGAATCAGGATTCGACCATTCCGGTGCTTTCGACGCCGCCGGGTGTGACGGCGCCCCTGTCCGTGAAAAAGGGCGCGGCAGCCGGTGTCGATACCTCGGCCTCGGCCTATGCGGCCGAGACGGTCACGCAATGGAAGCTCGGTCGCATGTACGCCGACGGCAACGGCGTGGCGCAGGACGATCTGCGGGCGTTCGAGTATTTCAGCGGCATCGCCAATGCCCATGCGGAAGACAGTCCGTCGGCTCCGCAGGCCGCAATCGTCGCCAACGCATTCGTTGCGCTTGGACGGTATTACCTGAGCGGCATCCCGAACTCGAAGATCAAGCCGGATCAGGAACGTGCGCGGGAGATGTTCTCCTATGCGGCTTCCTATTTCGGCAACGCCGACGCGCAATACGATCTGGCGCGCCTCTATCTGAAGAGCGCAGGCGTTTCCCGCGACGATTTCCGTTACGGCACGCGCTGGCTGTTCCTAGCTGCGCAAAAGGGCCAGCATCAGGCCCAGGCGCTGCTCGGCCAGATGCTGTTCACCGGCGATCAACTGCCGCGGCAGGCTGCGCGCGGATTGATGTGGCTGATGCTGGCGCGCGACAGCGCGACGCCGGACGAGACCTGGATCAGGGACAGCTACAACAAGGCGGTAGCCAAGGCGTCCGAGGACGACCGCTCGATGGCGCTGCAAATGGTCGAGCGCTGGGTGCGCGGCGGCCGGGAGTAAGCGGGGATCGCGGTGCGTTTCCTTAGTCAATGGGAAAACGCCAGTGATTATCCGGGATGCGACGACAGCCGATGCGGTGAAGGCTTGTGAAGCCATCCGCGCTTCCATCACCGAACTCTGCATCGCGGACCACCAGCAAAATCCTGACATTTTGCGACGCTGGCTTGCCAGCAAGACGCCGGAGAATGTTGCGGCGTGGGCCGTTGCCATGGGCAGTTCGCTGCTTGTGGCTATCGAGGGCAATTCCGTTCTGGCCGTGGGCGGCGTCAAGGACGACGGCGAGATCACGCTCAACTACGTCGCGCCACCCGCGCGGTTTCGCGGCGTCAGCGCGGCGCTTCTGAACGCGCTGGAGGCGAGGGCGGTCGAGCGCGGCGCCATCGAGCTCACGCTGCTCAGCACCGAGACCGCGCATCGCTTCTATCTGTCACGCGGCTATCGGGATGCCGGACCATCACTTGGAAAATTCGGCACGGCAGCGTCGTATCCGATGACGAAGGTACTCGACACGGCGACCAGTTGAGCGCGCTCACGCTGCCTCGAGATCCAGATCGATCCAGACCGGCACGTGATCGGACGGCTTCTCCCACGCGCGCACGTAACTATCGATGCCGACGTCGACGAGGCGGTCGCTTGCCTGCGGCGACAGCAGGAGATGATCGATGCGCAGCCCCATATTCTTTTGCCAGGCGCCAGCCTGATAATCCCAGAACGTATATTGGCCGGGCGCGTCGCTGACGGCGCGCAGCGCGTCCGTCAGGCCAAGGCCGAGCAGCGACTGAAAGCTTTCGCGCGTCTGTGTTCGAAACAGTGCATCGTCCACCCACGCGGCCGGATTGGAAACGTCTTCAGGGCGCGGGATCACGTTGAAATCGCCGGCCAGTACAAGCGGCTCTTCTGCTTTAAGTCGCTGCCTCGAATACTCAAGAAGCCGCGACATCCATTTGAGTTTGTAGGGGTATTTGTCAGTATTCGGCGGATTGCCGTTGGGCAGATAAAGGCAGGCGATCCGGACCACGCCAGATTTAAGCGTCACGACGCCTTCGACAAATCGCGCATGCGCGTCTTCGTCGTCACCGGCGAGCCCCGACTTCGTTTCATCGAACGGAAGCTTTGATAACAGCGCGACGCCGTTGAACGTTTTTTGGCCGTGCGTGACCACGTTGTAGCCGAGGCTTTCGATCTCGAGCCGAGGAAACGCGTCATCGGTGCATTTGATTTCCTGAAGGCAAACAATGTCGGGCGAGCATTCCTTCAGCCAGCTCATCAAATTCTCGATCCGTTGCCGAACCGAGTTGACGTTCCAGGTGGCGATGCGCATCGATGGTTTCTTCAGATAGAGAAGCTGGTGCCGCAGCCGCAGGACGCGGTTGCGTTTGGATTGTTGACGCGGAACGAAGCGCCAATCAGATCGTCGACGAAGTCGACTTCCGATCCTGTCAGGAACGGCACCGAGGCGGGATCGACCAGTACGACGGCGCTATCGCGGGCAATCACGAGGTCATCCTCGGCCTGCGCGTGTTCGACGTCGAATTTGTACTGGAAGCCCGAGCAGCCGCCGCCTTCCACGCTGATCCGCAGCATGGCGCCGTCGCCCTCCTTGCGGAGGATTTCTCCAATGCGGCGGGCGGCCCGCTCGCTGATGGTGACGGCTTCAGTCATCACAAAGCTCCGAAGGTCAAGCGCGTATTTATCTCGTAACCGGCCTATCATAGTTAAGTGCGGGAATGGCGGGAATCAAACCCGCTTCACCCGTTTAATGACAGGATATCCCGTGTCGGTTGGAATGGCTGCCCCTCGCTCGGTCTATGCCTGCGATCCCGACCGCAGCCGCGGCCGGCAATTCGTCGAGCCGCCGAGCCGGACCCGCAGCCCGTTCCGGCGCGACTGTGACCGCGTCATTCATTCTACGGCCTTCCGGCGATTGAAGCATAAAACGCAGGTCTTCGTGTTCCACGAAGGCGATCATTATCGCACCCGCCTGACCCACTCCCTGGAGGTCGCCCAAATTGCCCGCGCGCTGGCCCGTCAGCTTGGCCTCGATGAGGACCTGACCGAGACGCTGGCGCTCGCCCATGACCTCGGTCACCCCCCGTTCGGCCATGCCGGCGAGCGCGCTCTCGACGACTGCCTGCGTGTCTCCGGCGGCTTTGACCACAACGCGCAGACCTTGCGGGTGGTGACGTCGCTCGAGCACCGCTATCCCGAATTCGACGGGCTCAATCTGACCTGGGAATCGCTGGAGGGCATCGTCAAGCATAACGGCCCTTTGACGGCGCGCGATGGCGCAGCGATCGGGCGCTATAGCGAGCACGGCATTCCTGTCGGAATCTCGGAGTATGTCAGGGCCTACGACCTCGAATTGTGGAGCTTCGCCTCGCTCGAAGCCCAGGCGGCGGCGATCGCCGACGACATTGCCTATGATGCGCATGACATCGACGATGGATTGCGCGCCGGGTTGTTTCAGATCGACGACCTCAAGGAGATTCCGCTCGCGGCCGCAATCATCGCCGCAATCGACGCCCGGTATCCCGGACTTGACGAGGTCAGGCGTGGCGCCGAACTGGTGCGCGAGTTGATTTCACATCTGATCGGAGCGGTCTTCCTCGAAGCCCAGCGCCGCCTGGCGCACGCGCGGCCAGTTTCGGCCGATGACGTGCGCAGCCAGAGCGAAGCGCTGATCGCTTTTCCGCCCGAGACGATGCTAGCCGAAGCCGCGATCAAGGCTTTCCTGAAGGTCAGGATGTACCGGCACGAGCGGGTGATGCGGGTGATGCGGGATGCCGAACAGCTCGTGTTCGATCTTTTCGCGCGCTATCAGGCCGATCCAGCCGCTCTTCCGGCCGAATGGCTGCCGTCCGACGACCAGGCCGAGACGGAGGCGGAGCGGGCCCGGCGGATCGGCAACTTCATCGCCGGGATGACCGATCTTTTCGCGCTGACCGAACATCGGCGGCTCTTTGACTCGACCCCGGATTTACGTTAGGCGGCGGCCATGTCCGATGCATCCCAGCCACATCTTTTCGCCCAGGTCCTTGCGCGCGTTCACGCCATTTGCGCGGCGGAACTCGGGCCTGGTATCGACGTGTCGCGCGTGGTGGTCGAACCGCCGAAAGACGCGACCCATGGCGACATGGCAACCAATGCCGCCATGGTTCTGGCCAAGGAGGCGAAGGCCAAGCCGCGCGATCTCGCCGAGAGGATCGCCGGACGGCTGCGCACTGAGGATATCGTTGCCTCGGTCGACGTGGCCGGTCCCGGCTTCATCAATCTGACTTTAAAGACAGCGGTCTGGACCGAAGCACTCCGCGCGATCCTGCGTGCCGGCAGCGCTTACGGCCAAAGCGCAATCGGCGCGCGCGAGAAGGTCAATGTCGAATACGTCTCCGCCAATCCGACCGGGCCCATGCATGTCGGCCACTGCCGTGGCGCGGTGTTCGGCGATGCGCTCGCGAGCCTGCTTCAGCTCGCAGGCTTCGATGTGACCCGCGAATATTACATCAACGATGCCGGTGTTCAGGTCGACGTGCTCGCCCGTTCGGCGTTTCTGCGTTACCGCGAGGCGCTCGGAGAAAACATCGGCGATATCCCGGAGGGTCTTTATCCCGGCGATTATCTGAAACCTGTTGGACAAGCGCTGGCTAAAGAACACGGCAACGCGCTGCTTGCGATGCCGGAGGCCGAGTGGCTGCCTTCGGTACGTGCCAAAGCCATCGACATGATGATGGAGGCGATCAAGGGCGATCTCGCCGCGCTCAACATCAAGCACGACGTGTTTTTCTCGGAGCGCTCACTGACCAGCGGCAGCAACGATCGCGTGGCCGCGACGATCGATTTCCTGCGCGCCAAGGGCGATGTCTACGAAGGGCGCCTGCCGCCGCCGAAGGGCGCGCCGGTTGACGATTACGAGGACCGCGAGCAGACACTGTTTCGCGCGACCGCTTTCGGCGACGACGTCGATCGGCCGCTGCTGAAATCGGACGGCAGCTACACTTATTTTGCGTCCGACATCGCCTATCACAAGGACAAGTTCGACCGCGGATTCCGCAATCTCGTCGACGTCTGGGGCGCCGATCACGGCGGCTACATCAAGCGCGTGGAAGCGGCGATCAGGGCCGTAACGCAGGGAAAAGCAACGCTCGACGTCAAGATCGTGCAGCTCGTCAGGCTGCTCCGCAACGGCGAGCCGGTGAAGATGTCGAAGCGCGCGGGCGATTTCGTCACCCTGCGCGAGGTGGTGGATGAGGTCGGCAAGGACGCCGTCCGCTTCATGATGCTTTACCGAAAAAACGACGCGCTACTCGATTTCGACCTCGCCAAGGTCATCGAGCAGTCGCGCGACAACCCGGTGTTCTACGTGCAGTACGGCCATGCGAGGGGGCACTCGATCTTCCGCACGGCGCGCGAGGAGGTCTTGCACGACCTCCCTCAGGAGGAGGGCGCGCGGCTGGCCACCCTGGCAGGCGCTCCCGTGGAGCGCCTGACCGACCCGGCCGAGCTCAGCCTGCTCCGGAAGCTTGCCGTCTACCCCCGGACGGTCGAGGCGGCGGCGTCGGCCCACGAGCCCCACCGAATCGCTTTTTACCTGTATGATCTCGCGAGTGAATTCCACGCCCTATGGACGAAGGGCCGCGATTTGCCCTATTTACGCTTTATTATCAATAATGATGCCGAGATGACCACGGCCCGGTTGGCGATGGTGCAGGGCGTAGTCACGGTTCTGGCGTCCGGCCTCGGGGTTCTCGGGGTCGGTGCTCCTAACGAGATGCGCTAATTGCTAATTGCAATGCCACCGCCCCGGGGGGATTTTGAGAGTGGCAGCCGGCGGGGGCCGGTTCGATTCTAAAAGCGGGTTGGCGGTTTTCCCTGTGGGGACGCATCACAACAATGGCTGAGCGATATCCGAACAGATCTTTTCCGGCCGGTAGCGGCTACGATCGCGACGCGGGCTCGCGCGACACCGAAAGCGATCCGCTTGCGGAACTGGCGCGGCTGATCGGCCAGACCGATCCCTTCGGTACCAAGCCGATGAGCCGGGCCAATTTGCAAGTCCAGCCGCAAGTAAGGCCGGCCGATCCGCCGCCAGCTCAGGACAGCTATCGAGAGACTTATCGAGACGGCTATCAGGACGATTACTACGACGATTCCGAGCCGGCCGAGCAACCGCCTCCCGCGCCACCCTCGTGGATGCAGCGTGCGGCAAGGCATGAGGCGCCGCCACCTCCGCCTCATCAAGAGGACTATCCAAGCACGGTGCATCCGCTGCATCGCTATGCGGCCGAGCAACCGCCGGCTGAGCCTGATTATCATTCGGACGAGCTGTACGCCGACACGGGTCACGAGCCGGATCCATCGCGCTATGACGATGCGCTTTATGGCGCCTTCGATTCAGGCGCGCAGCAGGCGCAGCACGATCAGGCTTACGGCGACGATTACGCTTACGATGAGGATGAACGCTTCGACGCGCAGCCTGAACCAAAACGGCGCGGTGGGATGATCACCGTCGCGGCGGTGCTGGCGTTGGCCGTCTTCGGGGTCGGCGGCGCCTTGGCCTATCGCAGCTATACGGGCGGCGCTCGTGGCGGCGATCCGCCGATCATCAGGGCGGATGCGGGGCCGACCAAGATCATTCCGGCACCTGCAGATGCGAGCGCCAAGGTACCGGATCGGATGGCGGTCGGCGACGGCTCCGAAAAGATCGTGTCGCGTGAGGAAACGCCGATCGACCCGAGCACGAGACCGGCCGGGCCCCGCGTCGTATTCCCGCCGCTCACACCTTCGGCAGTTGTGCCAGGCGCTGCGCCCACGAGCAGTGCCGGCACCGGAACCTTTGCGAATAACGACCCGCGTCAGGTCAGGACGTTCTCGGTTCGGGGCGACCAGTCGACAGCAGGCGCGCCGGCAGCGGTGACACCACCGCAGGCAGCACCGGCAGCACAAGCTCCAGCCGCGGCTGCTCCGCCGCCTGCGAAGCCATCGCGGGCGGCTGCAGCGCGTGCACCGGCAACCAATCCGAATGCCGCCAATGCCAATGGGCCGTTATCGCTCGCGCCGCAGCCGGACATCCCGGCGGCGCCGGAGCCGGTTCGCGTCGCTGCGACCAATCCAGTCGCGCCGGCCGCGCCCGCTTCAAGCGGTGGCGGCGGTGGCTACCTTGTGCAGGTTTCCTCACAGCTGAGCGAGGCCGATGCCCAGGCCTCCTTCCGGTCGCTGCAAAGCAAATACCCAAGCGTTCTCGGCTCGCAGTCGGTGATCGTGAAGCGTGTCGATCTCGGCGAAAAGGGTGTGCACTTTCGCGCGTTCGCGGGTCCGTTCACCTCGTCCGAGCAGGCGACGCAGGTCTGCAGCAGTCTGAAGGCCGCCGGTGGGCCACAGTGCCTCATCCAAAGAAATTAGCCGCCACGTCGCCCCAGCCTTGTTGACCCCCATGGGGCGAGGCGGCTAATCGGCGCTCATGCAGTCACGCGCCTTCATCACAGGTATTTCCGGAACCACAGTGAACGCCGATGAGCGCGCGTTCATTGCGGCTGAGCGACCCTGGGGTTTCATCCTTTTCAAACGGAACATCGAGACGCCGGCGCAAGTTGCCTCGCTGGTGGATGAACTGAAAACATGCGCCGGCCGCAGCGATGCTCCCGTCTTCATCGACCAGGAAGGCGGCCGGGTGCAGCGCCTCGGTCCTCCGCATTGGCCGGTCTATCCGGCCGGGAGCCTGTTCGGTGCGCTGTATGATATGGACCCCGCGATCGGGCTGAAGGCCGCAACGCTGAGCGCGCGGCTGATCGCGGCCGACCTTTCCGAGCTCGGCATCAGCGTCGACTGTCTGCCACTGGCAGACGTTCCTGTCGCCGGCGCCGATGCCGTGATTGGCAATCGGGCCTATGGAACTGAACCGGCCAAAGTGGCAGCGATCGCCCGTGCTGTAACGAGGGGGCTCGAAGAGGGTGGTATTTTACCGGTTCTGAAGCACATTCCTGGGCATGGGCGTGCCACGGCGGACAGCCATTTGCGGCTTCCGACGGTGGATACCCCGGAAGACGAGCTCGAAAAGACGGATTTTGCAGCCTTTCGGCCGCTTTCGGACCTGCCCATGGCGATGACCGCACATGTTGTGTTTAGCGCGCTCGACCCCGTCCATCCGGCCACGACTTCTGCGACAATCATCAGCCAGGTGATTCGCGGCGTGATTGGGTTCCAGGGTTTGTTGATGAGTGATGACGTGTCGATGAACGCACTCTCCGGATCGATTGCGGAGAGGACGAAGGGCAGCTTTTTGGCCGGCTGCGACATGGTCCTGCATTGCAACGGCAACTTTGAGGAAATGCGCGAGGTCGCCGCCGAGACGCCTGAATTGTCGGGGAATGCGCTCCAGCGTGCCGAGCAAGCGCTGGCATCGCGTGGGGCGCCGCAGCCGTTCGACAGGGTGGCAGGGCGTGCGGAACTGGAAGCTCTGATGAACAGAGCAGGGACTTGAGACGCGCATGACCGCTGAAATTCTCTCGTTCGAAACCGGCCGTCCGGCCGAGCTTGCCGAAGGCGAGCCGGCGCTGGTTGTCGATGTCGAGGGCTACGAAGGCCCGCTGGACCTGCTGCTCGCGCTGGCGCGGCAGCAGAAGGTCGATCTTGCCAAGATTTCGATCCTGGCGCTGGCGGACCAGTATCTGCAATTCATCGAGGCGGCGCGAAAGATCAGGCTTGAGCTGGCTGCCGACTATTTGGTGATGGCGGCCTGGCTCGCCTTTCTCAAATCGCGATTGCTGTTGCCGGAGCCGCCGACGGCAGACGGCCCGAGCGCTGAGGAAATGGCAACCGCGCTCGCCAATCGCCTCCGTCGCCTTGAGGCCATTCGCGAGGCGTCAAACCGGCTGATGAACCGTCCGCAGCTGCAACGCGATATTTTTCCGCGTGGTTTCCCCGAGACCATCGCGGAAATCCGTCATCCCAAATACACCGCGACCCTCTACGACCTGCTCGCAGCCTATGCCGTGCAACGTCAGCAGCGCGTGCTGGCGTCGGTGCATCTCGCCAGGCGCACCGTGTGGTCGCTCGCGGAGGCGCGGGCCTCGCTGGAGCGGCTGGTCGGCATGGCCGAAGAGTGGAGCCGGCTGGATGAATTTCTCATCCACTACGTCGTCGATCCCTCGCAAAAAGCGACGGTGTTTGCGTCGAGCTTTGCCGCCGCGCTGGAACTTGTCAGGGAAGGCGAGGTCGAGCTGCATCAGCAGGAAGCATTCGCGCCGTTGTTTTTTCGAAAGCGTCCGCCGCAACCGGCGCCCGACGCGATGTCTGCACCCGATGTAACGGGTTAAGTGAGTGGAAGAAGGAGATTGTGCCATGGCAAGCCTGGCGGAAAAGCGCATGGCCGACGCTGACGAGCAGTCCGATAACAATCCGCAAACGCGGCCCGAAGAGCTGCGTCTATTGGAGGCGCTGCTGTTCGCCTCGGCCGAGCCGCTCGACACCGCGACGCTGGCCAAGCGGATGCCCGATGGCGTCGACGTCAAGGTCGCGCTGGCGCAACTGCAGGCGGATTATGCCTCGCGCGGCGTCAATCTGGTTCGCATTGCCAACAAGTGGACGTTCCGCACGGCTGGCGACCTGTCGTGGCTGATGACACGCGAGAGTACGGAGACGCGGCGGCTGTCACGCGCGGCGATCGAGATGCTCGCCATCATCGCCTATCACCAGCCGGTCACACGCGCTGAAATCGAAGAGATCCGCGGCGTGGTCACGTCGAAGGGAACGTTGGATGTGTTGCTGGAGACCGGGTGGATCAGGCCGCGCGGCCGCCGCAAGACGCCCGGGCGTCCGTTGACCTTCGGAACCACCGAAGCCTTTTTGTCGCAGTTCAGTCTTGAGGCGCTCGGTGACCTTCCGGGCCTTGAGGAACTGAAGGGAACGGGCTTGTTGGACACGCGATTGCCTTCCGGCTTCACCGTTCCGAGCCCCTCCGATGATCCGGCGTTGCGTGAAGATGAGGATCCGCTGGAGCCGGGCGATCTGGAACTGTCCTTGTCGCCGCCCGTCGAACCGGAATCTGGTCCCGAAGGCCAATAAACGCCGATTTCGGGCCATTGCAGGGACCGCTACGCAAGTCGCGTAGCGTGTTAACGGTCAGCCGCGTAACACCGATTTTACGCTGGCCAAGTCCTTGTTTTCGGCACCTCTTGAGCCTAGGTTCGCTTAAAGGGTAGTCCGGGGCCTTGAGGGTCCCGCATTGGCGTGTTTGGAGGATTGCAGGATGGGTTCGCTTAGCATTTGGCACTGGATCGTGGTGATCGCAGTCGTCCTGCTGCTGTTCGGTCGCGGCAAGATTTCCGACCTGATGGGTGACGTCGCTCAAGGCATCAAGGCCTTCAAGAAGGGCATGCAGGACGACGAAAAGACGGTCGAAAAGACCGAACCCGTGAAGTCGATCGACCACAACGCCTCGCCTCAGGCGGCGCGATCGGATGTCGGCAGCAAGGCGGTTTAATCCACCGCCCTCATGAGTCGAAAAAGATATTCCCCGATCGAGCGGTGCGGGCGCAGGACCGTTGAAACAAGACCGGTGGAATAAGAACGCGAACGGCTTGGTCTTCGTGACGCAAAACCTTGGCCTCGCGTGAGCGGAAACTTTCATGTTCAACATCGGCTGGAGTGAGTATCTCGTCATCGCCGTGATCGCGCTGATTGCGATCGGCCCGAAGGAGCTGCCCGGTGTTTTGCGCATGGTCGGCCAATGGGTCGCCAAGGCGCGCAAGATGGCAGCCGAATTCCAGGGCCAATTCCAGGAAGCGATGCGTGAGGCCGAAATGGCCGACCTCAAGAAGAGCTTTGACGAGGTCAAGGAGGCGGCGACCGGATTTGCGAGCGGCGACGTCATGACCTCGCTCCACAAGGACGTTACGTCGGCCTTGAGCATTGACGACAAGCCTGCACCTGCTGATGCGAGTTCATCGCCTGAAACGGTAAATCCGGCCACTGAAGCTGCCGCTTCGGAGCCGTTGGCAATTGCGCCTGTGAATGAGCCCGCACCGGCAACACCGGAAGCTCACCCGGCTGTCGTCGAGACGGCTGAACCCGAACGGGATGCCAAAGCGTCATGAGCGACGACGACATTGAGGCCAGCAAAGCGCCGCTCATGGATCATTTGATCGAGCTGCGCTCGCGCCTGATCAAGGCGCTGCTCGGCTTTGGCGTTGCTTTCATCCTCTGCTTCTTCTTTGCCAAGACGATCTACAACTGGCTGGTGTGGCCGTTTGTCTGGGTCGCGGGGCCGGAGAATTCGAAATTCATCTACACCGCGCTTCTGGAATATTTCGTCACCCAGCTGAAGCTTGCGCTGTTCGGAGCGGGCTTCATCTCGTTTCCGATCGTGGCCGGACAAATCTACGCGTTCGTCGCGCCGGGCCTCTACAAGCATGAACGCAAGGCGTTCCTGCCTTATCTGGTCGCGACGCCGATCTTCTTCGTGCTCGGCGCGCTGCTGGTTTATTTCGTGGTGCTGCCGATGCTGGTGCGCTTCTCGCTCGGCATGCAGCAACTGGGCGGGCCGGACAGCGCGCAGATCGAGCTTCTACCCAAGGTCGGCGAGTATCTGTCGCTGACGATGTCGCTGATCTTTGCCTTTGGCATCGCCTTCCAGCTTCCGGTAATCCTGACCTTGCTTGGACGGATCGGCCTCATTACCTCCCAGCAGCTGCGCGACAAGCGCCGCTACTTCATCGTGGTCGCCTTCATTATCGCAGCCGTCCTGACCCCGCCGGACGTACTCAGCCAGGCCTCGCTCGCCGTTCCCTTGCTGCTGCTGTACGAGGGTTCGATTTGGGCCGTTCGGATCGTGGAAAAGAACGCCGCCGCCAGGCAGGCCTCGACCGGCGCGACGCCGCCGGCACCGACCACGCCGACACCGGCGGAGTAGGCTTCATTCTCTGGAAAGGTGGATCACCCGCTTTCGCGGGGGATCACTGCTGTGGTACTTGGGCGCACACCGTGTGCCCTAGAAAGTCCCGCCATGCACGACATCAAGTGGATCCGCGAGAATGCCAGCGCCTTTGACGCCGGCTTGAAGCGGCGCGGCCTTGCGCCGCTCTCGGCTTCCTTGCTTTCGATCGACGAGAAGCGCCGCGCCGCGATCCTTAAGTCGGAACAGGCGCAGGCCCGGCGCAATGCGGCCTCCAAAGAAATTGGCGAAGCCAAGAAGGCGAAGGATGAGGCGCGTGCCGCCAGCCTGATGGCCGAGGTTGCCGAGCTCAAGACGACGATGCCGGAGCTCGAAGCCGCAACCAAGGCAGCCGATGCCGAGCTTGAGACGACACTGGCCGCGATCCCGAACTTGCCGCTCGACGAGGTGCCAGACGGCGTCGATGAGCATGGCAACGTGCAGCATCACGTCTTTGGCGCGGCGCGCAACTACGCCTTTGCGCCGAAGCCACATGACGATCTCGGCCAAGCGCTCGGCTTCATGGACTTTGAAGCCGCGGCGAAATTGTCGGGCGCTCGTTTCGTCGTGTTGAAAAAAGGCCTCGCGCGGCTGGAGCGCGCGATCGGGCAGTTCATGCTCGATATGCACACGGGCGAGCACGGTTATGTCGAAATCAACCCGCCGCTCCTGGTGCGCAATGAGGTGATGTTCGGCACAGGCCAATTGCCAAAATTCGAAGACGACCAGTTCTGGGCCATCAAAGGCGAACTGCTCGCGACTGTGGCGAGCGATGCGACAGGCGGCCAGGAGAATTTGAGAGGTGGGCGACTGGGCCTCATCCCGACCGCCGAAGTCTCCCTCACCAATCTCGTCCGCGAGTCCATCGTCGATGAGAAAGAGCTGCCGATGCGCGTGACCGCGTTGACGCCATGCTTTCGTGCGGAGGCGGGCGCAGCGGGGCGCGATACGCGCGGCATGATCCGCCAGCACCAGTTCACCAAGGTTGAGCTCGTCTCGGTCACGACACCTGAGGCGAGCCGCGATGAGCATGAGCGCATGCTGTCCTGTGCAGAGGCCGTATTGCAAAAGCTCGACCTGCATTACCGCGTGATGACGCTGTGTGCCGGCGACATGGGCTTCTCGGCGCAAAAGACCTACGACATCGAGGTCTGGATGCCCGGACAGGGCGAGGGCGGCGCATTCCGCGAAATTTCCTCCTGCTCGGTCTGCGGCGAGTTCCAGGCGCGGCGGATGGATGCGCGTTATCGCGGCAGCGACGGCAAGCCGCGCTTCGTGCACACCTTGAATGGGTCGGGCACGGCAGTCGGCCGCGCCCTGATCGCAATTATGGAGACCTACCAGCAGGCCGATGGCTCGATCGCCGTGCCGGACGTGCTCCAGTCCTATATGGGCGGTGCCAAGGTCGTCGCGGCCGAGTAGCCCGATTTGTTTTGACCGGTCGCCTCGTTGCGGTTGCGAAGCGCGGGCGCGGGAGTATCCTTGTTTCCGATTGTTCAAGTGCATTTTTCGGAAGCAACCAATTCCATGGCCCTGCACCGCGACATTTACTGGGTGGGCAAGCAATGGGCGGTCACGGGCCTTGGCATCCAGGCCTGCAATCAGAAGCAGAGGAGCCAGTTCGATATCCAGGCGTCGCTATTGTGGGAGGACGGCGTTCAGGATGCCGTCCGCAATCTCGACTGGGTCAACCGCGAAGATTTCGACAAGGCAGTCGCCGCGGCCCGCAAGCATTATCCCGAGCCGCCGCGAAAGACACCGCCGCCGCCCGCGCCGGTGGACTCGCCCGCAACGCACATGGCGGCTGCGCCCGAACCTGAGCCGTCGCGGCTCGCTGCACCCAAATTCGACATGCGGGTCGAAGGCGTGCCCGCCAGGTTGCGGCCGATGTGGCGCGTCCGCACCCGCGGCAACGGAGGCCCGGACGGGCCATAGGTCGTGTCCCGTGGTACGCGGTCGAGGAAATTTTACAACCAAAACAACGGGTTTGCCTCGAGACGGAGAGCCGGATAAGACGGCTCGTCACAGGTTCGCGGCAAGAATCGAGCAGACTTGAACTGCGATACCAGCTGGGCCGTTGAACCGACCGAAAGAGGACCGCGCGATCGATGCGAATTTTGTGCACCAATGACGATGGCATCCACGCGCCCGGCCTGAAGGTCGTCGAAGAGATCGCGCGGAAACTGTCAGACGACGTCTGGGTGGTCGCGCCCGAACTCGATCAATCCGGCGTGTCACATTCCTTGTCGCTCAACGACCCGCTTCGCTTGCGCGAGATTGGTCCGCGTCATTTCGCGATCCGGGGTACGCCGACCGACTGCGTCATCATGGGCGCGCGCCATATCCTCGGCGACAAGATGCCCGATCTCGTGCTCTCCGGCGTCAATAAGGGGCGCAACGTTGCGGAGGACGTCGTCTATTCCGGCACCATTGCCGGCGCGCTCGAAGGAACAATTCTCGGCTTGCCGTCATTCGCGCTGTCGCAGGAGTTCACGGTCGAGACGCGTGACAAGCCGCTGTGGGACACGGCGTTGCAGTTCGGCCCGTCGATCCTGCGCAAGGTGATCGACGCCGGTGTG
>Ga0070741_10002013_pt1 | contig 57086 bp, 59 predicted proteins | sample Coa_R1_4_FD_66440 | JGI IMG/M metagenome (GOLD analysis project Ga0070741, IMG submission 66440) | Surface soil microbial communities from Centralia Pennsylvania, which are recovering from an underground coalmine fire - Coalmine... | ecosystem: Environmental > Terrestrial > Soil > Unclassified ... | reverse complement strand
GGCGAATCGACGTACGTGCCGGTGTTGCCGCAGAGGTGGAGCGACGCGATCAGGAACTCGGCCTTGCCCGCGTAGCGCTCGTGCGACGCGTCGTAGTCCATGAGCACCTCGGCCACGGGCTCGGGCAGGCCGGGGTACGTCTTCATGCCGGCGACGATCGGATGGCTGACCTCGATGAAGGCCGTCATGCGCCCGGCGCCGCCGCGGGTTCGATGACCAGCGCCTGCCTCGGCCGCGTGACGGCGAGGCCCGCCACTCCGGCCGCGCCGGCGAGGACCGCCGACGCGATGAACAGCGTCTGCGGCCCGAGCGCGGCGTAGACGAGGCCGCCGCCGAGCGTGCCCGCGATCGGAGCGAGGCCGAACATCGTGCTCTTCACGAGCGCCTGCCCGGTGGCGCGCAGGTGAGCAGGAATCAGCTCATCCGCGATCACGACCGCGCCGACCGCTATGAAGCCGAAGCCGACACCGCAGACGAGCCTCAGCAGCGCGATCCCGAGCGGGCTGGTGACGAACGCCCACGCGACGAAAACGGCGACGTAGATCGCGCAGCCCGCGGCGTACAGGCGGCGCGTGCCGAAGCGCGCGACGAGCACGTGCATGTACGCCATCGTCGGAACCTCGGTGAAGGCCTGGAAGGCCGACGCCGCGCCGATGATCAGCGCGCCGCCGCCGAGCACGTCGATCTGCAGCGTGATGTAGTTGCCGGTCGACCCGAAGGCGGCGCCGAGCAGGAACGCGCTGAGCAACAGCCCTCCAAGCGCAGCCACCGCCTGCCGCATCTGCTGCAGCCCGCCGCGGGCCACCGGGCCGGGGCGCGGGCTCGCGACGGTGCCGTCGCCGATGTTGCGCCACGCCCAGACCGCGAACATCGCGATCAGCGGCGCATAGAGAAAAGGAGTGATCCAGTAGCCGGTGAGCTGCACGAGGCCGCCGAGGACGATGGCCGAGACCGCCCAGCCCGCGCTCATCCGCATCCGGATCCGGGCATACCCCGTCGTGCGCGCGGACCCGAGGCGGTGCAGCGCGATCGAGTCGAGCAGCGCCGCGAGCGGCGAGCGGGCGACCCAGAGCCCGATCAGCGCGGCGGCGGCGAGCAGCGGGCCGGCCGGCACGGTGAGGAGCAGGACGACGGCGGCTGCCGCCGCGCACGCGACCACCAGTGCGCGTTCCGCCCTCCAGCCGCGGTCGGCCAGCTGCGCCCAGACGGGCGCGGCGATGAAGCCGGCGAGCCCCGCCGCCGACGTGGCGACGCCGATGGTCGCGGCGTTGAACCCGCGCTCGAGCAAGAAGATCGGCAGGAACGGCACGAACGACGCCTCGGCGACGCCGACGAGGATGTACGCGCGGTTCACGCGCCGAATCTGAGGATTCAAGGCGCGCAAATTGTCTTCCAGACGCACGCCGCCGGCGCTCACAATGCCGCACATGGGCGCTGATATCGGCACGCCGCGGCCGCAGGCGGAGAGCCTCGACACCCAGGATTGGACGCGCTCGCGGCGCATGCGGCGCATGAGGGCCGCCCTCCAGTCGGGCTTCCTCTTCCCGGCGCTGTCGAGCTTCTGCCGGCTGACCGTGAACGACCGCCATCGCGTGCAGTCGCTGCAGGGATCGGCCGTCTTCGTGTCGAACCACGTGAGCGCGCTCGACGCGGTCGTCATGGCCGAGGCGCTGCCGCCGCGCCACCGCCACCGCTCAGTCGTCGTGGCGGCCGCCGACTCGATCTTCAAGCGCAAGTGGGAGGCTCGTCTGGCGCAGGTGACCGTGGACGCGTTTCCGATCCCGCGCTCCGGCGGCGCAAGGCCGCACCTCGAGTACCTGAAGGACCTGCTGCGCCAGAACTGGTCCGTGATCATCTTCCCGGAGGGCCGCCTCACCGCGACGGGTGCGATCGGATCGTTCCGCAAAGGCGCGGCGATCCTGGCCATGGACGCGGGCGTGCCGATCGTGCCCGCCTATGTCGACGGGATGTACGAGGTCATGCCGCGCTATCGCCGCGTTCCGCGGCCCGGGCACGTGACCGTCACCTTCGCGGATCCCGTCCACCCGCAGCGCGACGACGACTACGACTCGTTGATCGCTCGCGTCGAACGCACGGTGAGGGACCTCGCGGGCCCCAAAGGGGTCGCGGTCGACCCGCCGAGCGGCTCTCGCTCGGAGGGACCGAACTACTGGTACTGAGGCGCCCTCACGCCACCGGCGCGACGATGTACATCTCGGCGCAGTGGGGCGGCACGAACGCCGAGATCAGGTTGTCGGTTTCGTGCACCTCGCCGGTCCACAGGTCCTGGAGCTGATAGGTCTTCGCGCCCGACAGGCCGATGTCGGCCACGGTCGTCCTGATGAGCGCCGGCTTGTCGGTCTGGTTGAAGAGGACGACCGCGCGGTTTCCGTCCAGCAGCGGTTTGCTCAGCACCCAGTGCCCCTTCCTGTTCGTGACCGGATAACCCTGGGCGCCGAGGCGGTCCTGGTCGACGCCGATCACGCTCGCGTTGGTCAGGATCGCACGGGCCTCCACCGTCATGTCCGAGAGATCGTTGCCCGCGATGAGCGGCGCCGCGAGCTCGGCCCAGAGCGTGAACTGCGTCCTCTGCTCGTTGAACGTCATGCCGGGGTTGCCGACCTCCAGCATGTCGGGGTCGTTCCAGTGGTCAGGCCCCGCGGTGCGGTAGTGGGCGACGTCGTGGATGAAGTTCGACACCATGCTGGGGTACGTGTCGCCGATGTCGATGGCGATCCTTCCGACATTGCCGAGCGAGTTCGCCCAGTCGGATGTGCTCGTGTCGATCCAGTCGTTGATGTCGAGGACCATCCGGCGGCCGGTCGCGGCGAGGGCGGCGCCAAACCTCTTGGCGAGCATCTGGCTGAGGCCGACGTGGCTCATGAACGAGTACTCGCGGACGGGCATGAAGCACCAGTCGAGCTTCACGTAGTCGACTCCCCACGCCGCGAAGGTGTCGGCGTCCTGCTGGTAATGCCCGAAGCTGCCAGCGCTCGTGTTCGCGCAGTTCCTCTTCCCGGCGCTCGTGTAGATGCCGAACTTCAGGCCAAGCGAATGGACGTAATCGACGACCGGCTTGATGCCCTGCGGGAACTTCTTCGGATCCGGCTGCAGCTCCCCGGTCCGGCTTCGCTCGCGCAGGTCCCAGCCGCCGTCGAGGTTGACGTAGACGTACCCGAGCGACTTCATCCCGGTCAGGACGAGCTCGCGCGCCATGTCGCGCACGGTCTGCGCGGTCACGTCGAGGCCGAAGTGGTTGTAGCCGTTCCATCCCATCGGGGGCGTGAGCGCGAACTCGTTGCCGTACGGCACGACCGCGTAGGGCGGTAACCCGCCGAGCGGGTCGAACGGCGGCTCGCCGGTGCGCGCCGACGCGTTGGGCGAGCTTTCGTCGAACGCCGGGAGGCTGCCCACGGCGGTGATCGCCAGGAGGATCGACGCGGCTGTCAGGGCGGATGCGAAGACGACGGTTCTGCGTCGAGACAAGTTGTTTTGCGTCCAGAAGAGGGCCATGGGCTCGTCCGCTTGAGCCTCCCGGAAATGTAACGCCTGACGGGTCGCCACCGGTACCCCGGCCTCGGCGTTAACAACTCTTAACGGGCGATCCGGACGAAGTCGCGGATTCGCAACTTAGATTGGCGCTCGACGTGAGCACGGGATCGAGCCCTCCAGCGCAGCCTCCGATGCTGTCCCCGGACGGCAAGTGGGTCTGGGACGGGCACCAGTGGGTCCCCGTCGCGGTCCACGAATCAGTCTTTCCCGCCTACGGCGCGGCCACGGCCGCGTCGGTGGAACAGGTGGCGACCCCCCTCGCCGAGACGATGGTCGCGCCTCCGGTGAACCCGTTCGCCGGACCGCCGAGCGCGAGCCCGTTCGCGGGGCCGCCGCCGGGGCCGTCGTACCCGTCCGTCGCCACGCCGGCCGTCGTGAGCCCCCCGATCGTGGCGCCCATGAGCTACAACGCGCCCGGCGCGACTCCGCCGTGGCAGGCCTGGGCGAACGCCGGCGGCGGGCGCAGTCGCACCCTCTACCTCGCCGGCGCGTTCATCGCCGTCGCGATCGGCGTGGTTGTCACGATCTACTTCCTCTCTGCTCAGCTGCCGTTCCTGAGGGCGTCGACCGACGCCCCGCCGAGCCCGACGCCGACCGCCTCACCCGTACCCCAGCTCGAGGCGCGCTCGGACTCGGCGGTCGCGCAGCGCTACATAACCGCCAACCTGAACGCGCACCTGGTGCTCCTTCAGTCCGCGATGACCGCCGAGAACCAGGCTTGCAACGGGACGAGCTCGCTGAGCTGCGAGCAGGGTCTCAAGGCCATGGACCAGACGCTGCCGAACGCGCTGACCGCCTTCGACACGGCGCCCCCCGCGTGCATCGCGCGACAGATCGCGAAGGTGCACGCCGACCTCGTCAATCTGCAGAACGCGGTCAAGGCGACCCTCAAGGGCTACGCGGACGGCAACCGCAACGAGGTGAACGCCGGGGTCCGCCAGTACAACGCCGCCGGCCGCCCGTTCCCGACGGACATGGCCGCGGTCACGAAGGCGGCGGCCGGGTGCGACACGCAGCCGCAGGGGCCGTAGGCCCGGCTAGAGCAGCGCCTCTATCGCGCCGACCAGGCTGGGGTCTTCTGGCGTGACCTTCGATCGGAAGCGCCGTGCGACCTTGCCATCCGGGCCGACGAGAAACTTCTCGAAGTTCCACTTGACGTTGCCCGCGTTACCGCCGTCGTCGGTCGCCTGCGTCAGCAGCGCGTACAGCGGGCTCTGCTGCGGCCCCTTGACGTCGAGCTTCGCGAACAGCGGGAACGTCACTCCGTAGTTGACGCTGCAGAACTGCTGGATGTCCGCGGCGGAGCCCGGCTCCTGGTGGAAGAACTGGTTGCACGGGAAGCCGAGCACCGCGAAGCCGCGGTCCCTGTACTTCTCGTACAGCGCCTCGAGGCCGGCGTACTGCGGCGTGAACCCGCACTTCGAGGCGACGTTCACGATGAGCACGACCTTGCCCGCGTAGTCGGACAGCTTCTGCGGCTTGCCGTCCAGCCGAGGCAACTCCAGGTCGTGGATCGAGTCGGTCGCCGCTACGCCCATGCCATCGATAAGTTTGCCGCGCGCGCGGGTATTCCTCGGGGGCCGGCGAAGGATTTGGCAATCGGGTCGCGGATTGATATTTTTTGACCCAGGGGTTTGAGGTGATCAGCGGCCAGCGCGCCGACAGGCTGTCGACTGCGGTCCGCGCCGTCCTGGAACAGCTCGCGCGCTTCGAGGAGCGGGCTCTGGAGGACGTCGACTTCTTCAACGCGCTCGCCGCCAAGGTGGCCGAGGCCGTCGACGCCGAGCGGGTCGGGGTGGGCATCCTCGAGCCCGAGGGCATCCGCATGCGCGGGAGCTTCGGCTTCCCGCTCGACGTGGCCGAGACCGTCGTGGTCCCCGTCTCGGAGGACGGTGCCGGCCTCGCCGATCGAATCGTGTTCCAGGACGTGGTCTTCGTCGGAGACCTGGGGAACGACCCCGAGCTCGAGCCCTACAGCGACGTCATCGGCGTGCTCGGGGTGCGGGACGCGATGGCCGTCGGGTGGCGGGCAGGCGAGCAGCGTTTCGGCGTCGTCGTCGCCTTCGACTCGATAAGCGCCGACGGCTTCGACGCGGACGACGTCCTCGTACTTCGGCTCGCGTCCGATGTGAGCGCCTTCATCTACCGGCAGCGGCAGGTGCGCAAGCGCGAGCAGGTCCTTCTCGCCCTCACCGACGAGCTGAGCAAACTCCCGACGTTCGAGGCGATGGCGGCGGCCACCTGTCGCGTCGCGGGCGAGCTCCTGCCGGGGATCGAGTGCGGGATCGTCGAGGTCCCGCGCGCCACGCCCGGCGTCCTCCGCACCCTCTCCGCACCGTCGGGAGTCGGGACGCTCATCGATGCGGTGAGCGACTCATCCGGCACGGGCGCCGCGACGGTCATCGCCACGGGGAGGCCACTCGAGACCGACGACCTCGAAGGCTTCAGCAAGCACGGTGCGACGCTCGCCAAGGCCGGCTACCGGCGCGTGCGCTGCCTGCCGATCACCGCGGGCGGCGCGCTTCCGGATGGGCGAATCGCGCTCGGGACGATCGGCTTTCTCGGCCGCTCGAGGCAGCCCTTCACCGACGACGAGCGCACGATCATGGACGAGCTCGCCAAGCGACTCGGGGTGCTCGCCCACCGGGCCGAGCTGCTGGCGCAGCAGGCGGAGGCATCGGCCGGACTCCAGGTCGCGCTCGAGGCGGCGATCGAGATCGGCTCCTCGCTGGATCCGCCCCTTGTGATCGGCCGCCTGCTCCGGCGCGCGACCGAGGCCCTCGCAGCCGACCGCGCGACGCTTTCGTCCATCGACGGAGACGACCTCGTAATCGAAGGCAGCTACGCGGTCGACGGCACGGCCTTTGAGGTCGGCCGGCGCTACCACTACGCGATGTCCCAACAGTTCATGACGGTGCTGCGCACCCGGCAGCCGCTGCGCGAGACGTACCGGCTCGAGGAGGCCGAGGAGAGCGCGCGGCCGGCGCTCGCGGGCATGATGCACACCGTCACGGTTCCGATCGTCGAGGGCGAGGCCGTCATCGCGACCGTGACGGTCAGCCGGCGGTCCGACCGCGCGTTCACCGCGGCCGATGGGCGCCTCCTCGAGCTCGTGACCGCGGCCGCCGGCATCGCGCTCCAGCATGCGCGGCTCTTCCAGGAGACCGCGCGCGGACGCGCCTCGCTACAGGTCGCTCTCGAAGCGGCCGAGGACGTCGCCGCCGCGGTCAGCCTCGATGACGTCATCGACAAGCTGCTCCGCCGTGCCTGCGACGCGTCGGGTGCCAGCCACGCTGTGCTCGGCCACGTCGACGGGCTCGCAGTCGTGGTTGACAACAGCACCTACGGCGAGGGCGTGGGCCTGCGCTGGCCGGTGTCCGAGGACGTACTGGAGACGCTGCGGGCCGGTCACCCGATGCAGATCGAGAACCCCGCCGCACACGCGCCGACTCCGGAGCACGCAGCGGTGGTCCGCGGCGGGTGGGCGCTCACGGTGCCGCTGGTCCTCGAGAGCGAGATGGTTGGCACGATCGGCTTGACGCGCCACGGTTCGCGGTTCACCGACGACGAGATCGACTCGGTGCGCCGCCTCGCGCCGCTCGCCGCGCTCCTCGTGCGCAACGCCCGCCTCCTCGAGGACGCGACCCAGGCCAGCCGCGCGAAGAGCGACTTCCTGAACATGGCGGGCCACGAGCTCCGCACGCCGCTCGCCGTCGTGCGCGGTTACCTCTCGCTCGTCGCGAGCGGCGCCTATGGCGATCCGCCGCAGGAGTGGCAGCCGGTGCTCGCGCTGCTCGACGAGAAGTCGCGCGACCTCGCGACGATGGTCGAGTCGATCCTCGTCGCGGCGCGGCTACAGTCGGGCCGCCTCCAGCTCGGCAGCGAGGAGGTCGACATCATCGCCGTGGTGCGGCAGGCGGTCGATCGGGCCGGTGCCGCAGCCGCACTCACAGGCGGCGCGGTCATCGGCCGCTATCCCGTCGGCGGCATCGCCGTCCGCGGCGACCGCCTCCAGCTCGGAGTTATCGTTGACAACCTGCTCGCGAACGCAATCAAGTACTCGCCGCCCCCGGCCGCGGTCACCGTCACCGTGCGGCGCCACCGCGAACGCGTGGAGGTGCGCGTCGCGGACCGTGGTCGCGGCGTCGCCCGCGCTCAGTGGGAGCGCATCTTCGAAGAGTTCGTGCGCGTCGAGGATCCGTCGGGCGACTTTCCCGCCGGCACCGGCCTCGGCCTCTACATCGCGCGACAGCTGGCGGAGAGATATTCCGGCAGCCTCGAGCTCGAATCGAGCGAGCTGGGCGTCGGGTCGACCTTCGTGCTCAGGCTCCCGGTCGCGTGACGCTCGCTCGCGCCGGCGCGGTCGAGCTCGGCTACGAGGTTCGCGGTAGCGGTTCGCCGCTGGTGCTGCTGCACGGCGGCTTCGGCACGATGGAGATGTTCGGGCCGAACGTCGACCTCCTCGCCAGGCACTTCAAGGTCATCGGGGTCGACCTCCAGTCCCACGGCCGGTCGCCGGCAGCGAACCGTCCGATGGAGTGGCACGAGATGGGCGACCAGGTCGCGGAGCTCATCCGCTCGCTCGGGCTCGAACGCACGGCGTTGATGGGTTTCTCGCTCGGCGGCGGCGTCGCCCTGCGCACGGCGATCCAGCACCCCGAGCTCGTCGACCGGCTCGTGCTCGTCTCGACGGTCTTCAAGCGGCGCGGCTGGCACCCTGAGATGACCGCGGGGATGGACGCGCTGGGCCCGCACATCGCCGAGCCCTTCAAGCAGACGCCGCTCTACGCGGACTACGAGCGCGTCGCTCCGAACAAGGACGACTGGCCGGTTCTCGTCGAGCAGGTGACGACGCTGATGAAGATCGACTACGACTGGTCGGCGGAGATCGCGAAGCTCTCGATGCCCGTGATGATCGTTGCGGGCGACGCCGACGGCCTGCCGCCCTCGCACGCGGTCGAATTCTTCGCGCTGCTCGGCGGCGGCAAGCGCGACGCCGGCTTCGACGGCTCGGGCATGACGAAGCACCGGCTGTCGATCCTTCCCGGCGCGACGCACTACGACATCAACGTGAGCCCCGACCTCGCCCACACCGTCATCCCCTTCCTCGAGGGCCGCTGAACCTCAACGCGGTCGCCGCCGCGCGGCGCACGTCGAACGTCGAGCTCCTGTGGGACCTGGTCTTCGTCTTCGCCGTCACCCAGATCAGCTCTCTGATGACCGGCGACCTGACCTGGCCCGGCCTCGGCCGCGCGCTGCTCGTCATGGCGCTTGTGTGGTGGGCGTGGTCCGCGTTCGTCTGGACCGCGAACGCCGACGATCCGAACTCCGGCATCGTCCGCGCGGTGCTGCTCCTCGCGACGGTGCTCATCTTCATCACCGCGCTGGCCCTGCCGCACGCTTTCGCGGCCGGCGCGGTGCTGTTCGCGATCAGCTACGCGATCGTCCGGCTGCTCCACCTCGCGCTCTACATGGACCTCTGGCGGCGGCACCTGGCGACGTTCAGCGCGATCGCGGGCTTCGCTGTCACGGTGCTCGCCGGGATGGGCCTTCTCGTCGCGGGCGCCTTCGCAGGCGGCCTGTGGCTCATCGGTCTGTGGGCGGTCGCGGCCGCCATCGACTACGCCGGCCCCGGTCTCCTCACCCGCCGAAGGCTCGTCGCGCTGCAGGCGGTCGCCGTCGAGCACTTCGCCGAGCGGTACAGCCTGTTCGTGATCATCTGCCTCGGCGAGTCGGTCGTCGCCGTCGGCGTGGGCGCGGCGGCGCGGGGGCTCGACGCGACCGTGATCGCCGGCGCGACGCTCATGCTGCTGATCACGATCGCGCTCTGGTGGGCGTACTTCGACCGCCTGGCCGCCGCCGCCGAGGATGGGCTGCGCGCCAGCACGGCGCCGGTGCTCGCGGCGTCGGACGCCTACAGCTACATCCACCTCGTCCTGGTCGCCGGCATCATCGTGTTCGCAGCCGGCGCGCGCATCGCGGTGGGCCGCATCGACGCGCCGCTGCCGCTCGCCGCGAGCCTGGCGTTCGGCGGCGGGATCGCGCTCTACCTTCTCGGCGTGGTCGCGTTTCGCCTGCGCATCACGCAGCGGCTCGGTGTCGCGACGGTGGCAGGCGCGGCCGTCGCCGCGGTGGTGGCGATCGCCGGCGTGAACGCGCCGGCGTGGGTCGAGGCCGTCGTGCTGCTCGTGGTGCTGGCGGCGGTGCAGCTTCTCGAGCGGAGGTCGGCGTGGCGCTGACGGAGCTCCACGTGCACCTCGAGGGCACGGTCCGTCGCGAGACCGCGATCGAGCTCGCGCGGCTGCATGGCGAGCCCGAGCCTCCGCAGTACGCCTACGACAGCCTGGCCGGCTTCTTTCGCGTCTACTTCCCGGTCGCGGGCCTGATGCGCACGGCCGCCGACTTCGAGCGCGTGATCCTCGAGCACGCGGGCGCGATGGCCGAGCAGGACATCGCCTACGCCGAGGTGAGCTTCAACCCGTCGCTGCACCCGGGCACGGATTGGCTCGAGGGCGTCGAGCGCGGACGCGCGCGGGCGCGCAGCGAGCACGGCGTCGAGATCGCGTGGCTCGTCGAGCTCGTGCGTGGGGCTGACGCCAACGAAGCCGCGCTCGACGTGGCGCTCGGCACGCCGGGAGTCGTCGGCCTCGGCCTCGTGGGTGACGAGGAGATCCCGGTCGACAGCCTCGCCGCGCCCTTGGAGCGGGCGCGCGCGGGTGGCCTCCGCCTGATGGCGCACGCGGGCCAGACGGGCGGACCGGAAGCCGTGCGCGCGGCGCTCGAAGTGCTTGCGGCCGACCGCATCGCGCACGGCGTGTCCGCGCTGCGCGACCCCGCGCTCTGCGAGCTGCTCGCGCGCCGCGGCGTGTGCCTCTGCGTCTGCCCGTCGAGCAACGCGCGCATCGGCCTGCGCCCGGACTACCGGGCGCTCGCGGACGCCGGCATCCCTCTGTGCGTCAACACGGACGACCCGACGATGGTCGGGACGACGCTGCGCGCGGAGCTCGACATCGCCACGGGGCTCGGTCTCGACGCCGCCGCGCTCGCCGCGAACGCCGAGCGGCACCGCTTCTCGAGCTAGGCGCGACCCCGCGGGCGGAAGCGCTCGGGCGGCTCCTCGCCGATCGCCGGCGGCCCGGCAACGTCGTCGTGGACGCAGACGTAGGTCATGATCCACACGTCGTCGCGCTCCTCGTCGATCTCGCCTTCGCCGACGAGAAAGCATGTGTTGAGCCACCGATACGCGGGCGCCTCGGTCGTGAGCTCCACGCGCGCGAGGATGGACCGCATCTCGCCGGGAGCACGCTCGGCGATGCTCTGGCCGTGCAGGCTCAGGAGGATCTCCGCGCCGTCGTCCGTCTTGATGACGCCGCGGACGTTCGGCGTCCACACGCCGTCCTCGCGGCGCCGAGGGTAGTTCGCCCACGCGACCGAGCCGTTGACCTCGCCGGTGAGCCGGCCTTCGCCGTCGCCGTAGCCGAGCGCCTCCTTCGCGGCGTTCGGGCGCACCCAGCTCCCGTGGAGGTAGCGCATCGTCATCTTGCCGAGCGGTTCCAGGCGCACGCGGTGCTGAACTCTATCGCGCGGGCCGGCGGGCCAGGAAGACGGCACGGGGCACGCCTTCCCTCACGACGCGCGCTCTGAATCCGATGTGGCGGAGGAGGCTGAGCCACCGCGCCGTGGCGAAGAGGCCCTGGACGTGGCGGTCGTGAACCACGCGCGCGCCGCCACGCCGGTCACGCAGGATGATCGCGAAGTCGACGAGGTAGGTCGAATCGCGGGGATCCGGATCGACGGTCCACTGGAGGAACCTCACGCCGGCGCCGTCGGAGTCGCTTCCGCCCTGGTCGGTGCCGGGGACGAACGTCTCGCGCACGAAGTCGGGGACGAACAGCGCGACGCCGCCCGGGCGGCAGTGGACGTACGCCGTCCTCATCGCCGCGAGGAGGCTGCGCTCGGTCGTCATGTGGCAGATCGCGTCGTGGACGTAGACGGCGTCGAACGTCCTGCGGAGGCGGACACGGCGGATGTCTCCCCTGACGTGCTCGCACTCGGGGTTGAGACGCCGGCTCACCTCGAGCATCTGCGGCGACAGGTCGACGAGCGTCATCTCGAAGTGCGCCTTGAGGAACGACGCGCTGTTGCCGCCTCCGGAGCCGAGCTCGAGCATGGTTGCGGGCGGCGGCGTCATCGCCTCCTGGATCAGGCGGCGGAACTGTGCGGTCTCGCGCCGGTAACCCGCGCGGCTCGAGAAGAGCGGCCACCACGCCGCGAGCTCGTCGTACAGCTTCATCGGCTCATCAGGGTGACGCAATCACGCGGCGGGCCGCGGGAAAAAAGAACGCCGGGGCCACAGTACCCCGGCGTGAACGAACGAATCAGTTACTGGACTGACGAACGACTACTTCTTCTTCGCGGTCTTCTTCTTCGCGGCAGCGGGCTTCTTCGCGGCCTTCTTCTTAGCAGCCATGTGTACCTCCTTCTCTGTTTGTTAGGACCCGAGCGATTCGTCTGGCGGGTCCTCATGCGTTTTCGATGTCTGCTGACTCGTCTCGGGTCGTCGCCTCTGTGATGGCAACACGAGCAGCAATCGCATTCGCATCGTTGTGATACTCCACACGATGTGCCCTTGTCAATGGAATCCGCAACGTTGTCTTCTCGCGACGCGTCGCAACACGCATCGCGGAGGAACATTTCGCGGCGTCAGAAAATCGAAAGCGCGCTGACGTCGAGCTCGCCGATGCACTCAGCGTTGCGCGGCGATCCATGCCGCGCGAACAAGAAGGGGCGCGCGGGCGGGCGCGCCCCTCAGGGGTTTGTTAGCGGCGGACCTCGCCGCGCCAGGCGCCGGTCTCCTGGCCGCCGCGGTCCTCGATGTAGCGCTTGAACTTCTCGAGGTCGGTCTTCACCTGCCGGTCGAGCGCGCCCACCGCGTCGCCGACCTTCTCGGTCATCGTCTGCGGCTGCGCCTCGAGCTGCAGAACGACCTCGGTCGCCGAATCGGACACCGGCTTGAACATCACGACGCCGGCGTTCGGCGCTCCGCTGGTGCTCTGCCACGCGATCTTCCGGTCCGGGATCTGCTCCGTGATCTCCGCATCCCACTCCTCGGTCTTGCCGGCGATCTGCGCCTTCCAGTGGAGCCTCGTGTCGCCCTCCTGGCGAACCTCCTTCACGCCGTCCATGAACTGCGGGAAGCTTTCGAACTGCGTCCACTGGTTGTAGACCGAGTGCACCGGCGCTTCGACCGTGATCGATTTCTGCACGTTTGCCATGGTTTTCACCCCCTGGCTCAATGAACCTGGCGGCCCGCCCGCGGGCGGCCGCGATGCCCTGAATTGGCGCCCGCGTATGAGGGCGCCTACAACAAGACAACAGGCGAAAAGTCCGCGTTACCCGCCCGTTCTTCGCGGGCTCTCGAGGTCAGGCGGCGGCGGTCCGCAGGGGTGCGCTCACCTCGTGCAGGAAGCTGAGGATCTCGTGGTACGAGCGGTAGATCGAGGTCTCGTAGTAGGGGACGCCAACCTCGGCGCAGTAGTCGCGGACGATCGTGTGCGCCCGGCGGATGTTGCAGCGCGGCATGGTCGGGAACAGGTGGTGCTCGATCTGGTAGTTCAGCGAGCCGTAGAGCAGGTCCGTCATGGGATTCGAGCGCACGTTCCGCGACGTCAGCACCTGGGAGCGGAGAAAGTCGAGCTCCTCGCCCGCCTCGATCTGGGGCATGCCCTTGTGGTTCGGCGCGAAGACCGACGCGAGGTAGAAACCGCCCACGCATTTCTGGATCACGATGACCAGCAGCGCGCGCCAGGGGCCGAGCATGACGACCAGGAGCGCGGGGAACGCGAAAGCGTGGGCGCAGAGCGCGGCCACCTCGACCCAGCGCAGCTTCTCCTTGGTGCCGAGCAGGAACTTGACGCTGGAGACGTGCATCGTCCACGCGAGGCCGAACAGGAGCGGGAAGAAGAGAACGGCCTGGTGGCTCACGATCCAGCGGGATAGTCCGCGCTTGGCGACCGCCTGCTCCTCGGAGTACGCGATGACGCCGATGTCGATGTCCGGGTCGAGGTCGACGTGGTTCGGGTTGCCGTGGTGGCGGTTGTGCTTGTCGACCCACCAGCCGTGGCTCATGCCGAGCAGCCCGTTGCCGGTGACGATGCCGACCACGGTGTTCAGCCGGCGGCTGGGAAACATCTGGCGGTGTCCCGAGTCGTGCAGCTGGAAGCCGAGCTGCCCCGACACCACGCCGAGCACCGCGGCCACGAGCGCCGTGATCCATGCGTTCTGTGAGAGGGTGAGCAGCCACAGCGTGCCGACGAAGAGGACCGCGTTGGTGACGAGCATCAACGCGTAATAGCCGGGCCGCTTTCGCATCAGCCCCGCCGCCTCGACCCTCCGCTTGAGCTCCGCGTACGGGGCGGCGACGCGGTCGCGAACGGGCGGGTTGAGGCTTGAGATCATTTCCGCATAATAATCCGCCACAAAGGCGCCGCACGGCCTTTGGAAAACCCGTACACTTACGGGGACGCAAGTTTTGCGTCGCCCGCTCGGGTCCTCTCTTCCTGTTTGACACAGAGCCTGTAGGTCGCGGCAAATAAAGAAGAAAAGAGAGGCACCCTGGAGCTTTCGTCTTGAACACATTCGCCAATGGCGTCGTGAGCGCGCGCGTCCTCGCCGCACTCGCCCGCCAGAACATCACCACCCCTAATCAGGTCCAGTCCGAGTCCATCCCAGCCCTCCTCGAAGGCCGCGACGTCGTCGTGCAGGCACCAACCGGCAGCGGCAAGACGCTCGCCTTCCTGGTCCCGCTGCTCGAGCGCATCCGCCCGGGCCGGCCGGGTCCGCGCGCGCTGATCGTCACCCCGACCCGCGAGCTCGCCATCCAGATCGACTCGGTCTTCAAGGCGCTCGACTCGGACCTGCGAGCGGCGCTGCTGTACGGCGGCGTCGGCTATCACACGCAGACCCAGGCGCTGAAGCGAGGCGCGGACGTGGTCATCGGAACGCCCGGCCGCATCCTCGACATGGTCGAGCGCAAGCTCGTTCCCCTCAGCAGGGTCGAGTACCTCGTCCTCGATGAGGCCGACCAGATGCTCGACGCTGGGTTCGCGCACGACGTCGAGCGGATCATCGGGCTGACCTACTCGCGGCAGATGGTCCTCGCATCGGCGACGATGCCGGACTGGGTCTCGACGATGATCACGAAGCACCTGGTCGACCCGGTGCGGATCAGCGTCGTCGCCGAGGGCCCTTCGATGCTCGAGCATGGGCTCGTGCGCACCGACTCCGGCGTGAAGCTCCGGCTGCTGAGCGACATCCTTCGCCAGCACCGCAGCACGATCGTCTTCGGCCGCACCAAGCACGGCGTCAAGAAGTTGAACCGCGACCTGCAGCGCCTCGGCCACAACTCGGTCGAGCTGCAGGGCAACATGGCGCAGAACGCGCGCGACCACGTCATGGAGTCTTTCCGCTCGGAGCGCGCCGACGTCCTGGTCGCGACGAACGTCGCTGCCCGTGGCCTCGACCTGAGCCACGTCGGCCTGGTCGTCAACTACGACCTGCCGGACACCGCCGAGGCGATGACCCACCGGATCGGCCGCACCGCGCGCAACGGGAGCGCGGGCCGGGCGGTGACGCTGCTGACCCAGGAGGACCACGAGAAGTGGGCCAAGCTCCGCCGCCAGGGCGCGCCCGCCCTGCGGACGCTGGATTCCGCCGAGCTCGTGCGAGGCGGGGGCTGGGTCTACGTCGAGGACCCCGGCAATGGCGCCGCGGGCCAGCCACGGCATCCGCGCCCGAACGTGCGGCGCCGGCGCGGTGCGCGCGGCGGGTCACGCGGTTACGCGCCCGGCAGCGTGCGAGGGGTGCAATAGTGGTCTGGAGTTGTCCGGAGACGAAAACGAGGTAGTCGGCCCTCCGCCGGACGCGGCGCAGCTGCGCGAGACATCGCGCCGGCTACGGACGCATGCCGGCGCGCTCCGCAAGCGGTCGATCAAGGTGCGCACCGTCCTGCACAACCAGGCCGGCGAGCCATCTCTTGCCGGCGTCGACCGCGACGACACCGCCGATCGGCGTGATGAGGTTGCGGACGCGCGTGACCGAATCGCCGACGCGCGTGACCGAATCGCCGAAGCGCGCGAGCGCGCGGCGGACGAGCGCGAGCGGATGCAGGACTCGGCGGAGGCGGCGCTGAGCTCGCAGCAGTCCACGCTTGACGACCGCGCGCGCACGCTTGGCGACTCGCCTGACCTCCTCGACCGCGCCCAGGCCGCAATAGATCGCTCGCGCGAGGCCCTCAAGCGGTCGGCGGAGCGGATCGCGCGATCGCAGGCCGAGCTCGACCGCGCGCATTCGTCACAGTCGCGCGACGTGGCCTCGAGCGATCGCGAGGGCCGCGAGATCGACCGCGAGGTCGAGACCACCGAGCGAGACGTCGAGCAGGGCTAGGTTTGCCGTCCGGCGCTCACGGGTATAGTGGTTTACAGCACAACATCAGGTTGTGCTCGCCTGGGTCGCCCCTTCGCTTCTCGAACGGCTGCCTTTAAGCGTCAGCACGTTCGAGAGAAAAAAGGAGACCGCCATGCAGAATGGCACTATCAAGAAGCTCGTGATCGAGCGCGGATTCGGCTTCATCGCCGCAGAGGACGGTAAGGAGTACTTCTTCCACCGCAGCGGCACGGACGGCGACTTCGACCGCCTTCAGGGCGGGGAGAAGGTGACCTTCCAGGTCGAGCCGAGCCCCAAGGGCCCGCGCGCCGCAAAGGTTCAGGTCGTCTAACCCGAACAAGCTTCGAGACGCCGCACCTCAGGGTGCGGCGTCTTTTTTGTTTCTAGGGGAAGAATTCAGCCGGCGGGCTGCAGCAGCTGCACGATCGTCGTGCTGGTGTCGGCCGGGTCGGGTGTCGGATCCCCGTAGATCTCCCACGACACGCCGGCCGCGTTGCGATGGTTTGCGGCCATCCACTGAGCGATGGCGTCGTACGCGTCGCGCATACGGTCGTACGGCCCCCGATGGACGGCGATCGCCGCCTCGCCCTCGGGGGTCTCTGTCAGGTGGACCTCGCCCGAGGGCTCGAAGTCGCGCGTGACCTCCACGCCGAAGTCGCACACCAGCGCGCCCGGGCGCTCCGGCTTTCGATACACGAAAACGTTGTGGCCGCCGCTCCAGAGGCCCGGCTGCGAGCGGACGAAGGCCCAGACCTGGTCGAGCGCCGGTTTCCACGCCGATCCCACGGCGCCGGGCGCGACCTCGCGCCGGACCGCCGCGAGCTTGCGCGGCCTGACAAAGTCCACCGTGACCGGCGCCGTCATCTCGCGACCTCGCTAATTCTGCGGCCGAACCTCCGCGGCGTCCGAGGCGATGGCGGACTGGAGCTCGCGGATGATCGACCCGAGCTCGCCGGACGCGAGGCGACCCGGGCCGAGAGGGCCTGACCGGTTCTCGCCGATGGGCGGGAGAGTGCGGAGCGCAGCACGGACCTCGGGCGACATGTGCGCCAGCTGCCAGCGCAGCTCGTCCCTCGCGGTCCCGGACCCGTCGGCGGCCGCGAGCCCGGCGGCCTTGACGGCATACGCCGCGGCGCCGAGCGCATGCGCGCCCATGTGCGAGACCGCCACGGCCTGACCGGCGGCGTGCGCGACCGCGACCGCGGCGGGGGTTTTCACCTCACCGGCGGGGACGCCGCCCGCGAACCGTCGCCGGATCTCGTCCGCGGTGTTGAGCTCTCCGCGCGCAAACGCGCGCGCCCGGGCGACCGCTGCGCGGGGCCGGCCGTCGCCTGGAGCTTCGGCCTCGAAGAGCTCGAGCACGTGTTCCACGCAATCAGCCGCCCAGGCGGCGACAAGGCGCCGGTCGGCTTCGCTCAGCGTCTGCGGAGATCGAGCCCGCGTCACGGTCACGCTCCCTCTCGACGGACCGCCTCCAACTCCGATGTCAGCGCCTCGCTTAGTTCAGGCCGTCCGTGAAATTGCGCGGGAGTCGTCTGGAAGAGGGCGATTTGCCAGACGCCCCTTTCCCGGGCCGCGATCACGGTCTGGACGGCGTTGCGGTCCGGCATGATCTCGGCTCCGCCCGGCGGCACCATTCCGACGACGGCGTGCAGGAGCGCTGCGTCGGTCCCGAGGGGATTGACCGAGCGCACCTTCACGACGTAGCTCGCGGTGCGATGGTCCACGAAGATGCGGCTGAGCTCGGTTTCGAACTCCTGGCGCCCGAGCATCTGACTGCCGTCAAAGCCGATCACGAGCGCGTCCGCCGCCAGCGGCTCCGCCATCGCCGCGGCATCGTGCGCATTCCATCCGGCAATGAGCCTGCGATACAGCTCGATGACCTCGTCGTTCATTTTCATTCCTCCGGTTCAAGCCTGCGTCGCGTCCTCAACCTAATATGCCGCCACACGCGCGCCTAGACTGACCGCCAATGGCTTCGGACCTCGATAGATGGACGATCAATCACTTCGCCCAGGCGAATCCCAAAGGCGAGGGCCAGGACGATGTGGCGGCCCTGCTGGAGAGGGTCGCGGAGACGATTCGATCGCTCGGCGCGATTCACGTGCAGGACATCACGTTCCATGACGAGATCGACGACGACGGACAGGCGGCGGTGTCGCTGACTGTGTACTACCACCGCGATCAGTAACCGCCGCCTGGGGCTCCCCCAGCACGCCGGCTGATTCGCGAGCGCTCACAGACAGGGCACCCAATCGCCGGGGTCGTCGATCAGCAGGCCTTCGGGTACTATCCCGCGCAAGGCAAGAGGATGGCTACCCGAGATCGGCGGCCCTTGCTGATCGCGGCGCTCTACGTCCTTCTCTATGTCGGCGGCCTGGGCGCGTGGCCTGCGGTGCGGGCGCAGCTCTGCCCTTCGATCCTGATCGCGTCGTCGAGCGAGAAGGCCAACCTCATGACCACGCTGGCCGCCGAATTCTCCGCGTCGAACAGGAATACGTGGGCAGGGTGCGGCAACGTCGTCACCGTCGAACAGGTCGCCTCGGGCCAGGCCGAGCGGGAGCTCGAGCAGGGCTGGCCTGACACCGCCACGCGACCGGACGTGTGGGCCCCCGCGGCGACGACGTGGGTCGACCTGCTCGCGCAGCGGGTCTCGGGAACCAGATTCGCATCCGAGATTCCAGCGGAACGATCATCGGATTCGATCGCGAAGTCGCCACTCGTCATCGCCATGCCGGACGTCATGGCGAGGACGCTGGGATGGCCGCAGAAGCAGCCGACGTGGTCTGAGGTGCTGCAGCTTGCCGCCGACCCGAAGGGATGGGCCGACAAGGGCCACCCAGAGCTCGGGCCGTTTCGACTCGGCAAGACGGACCCGACCACATCGACGTCCGGGATCCACACTCTTATCGCGGAGTACTACGCCGCCACCGCGGACGCAGGCGGCATGACGCCGGCGAGCGTCGCGCAGCCTGACACACGCGCGTTCCTGGCGCGTATCGAGGCCAACGTCAGCCATTACGCACCCACCGCCGGCGACTTCCTGAGCGACCTGTCGGCCGTGGGCGGCGCGCCCTCGTACATCTCCGCGATCCCGGTCGAGGAGCAGGAGGTCTTCAAGTACAACGCCGGTCACTACCAATCGCAAAACCTCGCGCCGTTACCCCTTGATGCCATCTATCCGGCTGACGGGACCCTGTACGCGGACCATCCATACCTCGTTCTCGATGCCCCGTGGATGGACAGCGGCAAGCGCCAGATCGCGAATGACTTTCGGGACTGGCTGCTCCGTTCCGAGCAACAGGCTCGCTTTGCCGCGGCAGGCTTTCGAGACGCCGGCGGACACGTTGTGCCAGGAAGCGACCTCGGCAGGGCTAAGGGGATCGTCGCGTCGCTTCCGGGCCACACCCTTGCGGTGCCACCCGGTCCGGTCCTCGACGCAATCGTCCGAAGCTGGGCGACGTTCCGGAAACCGGCCCGCATCCTGATCGTCCTCGCGGCCGGCACGGCCGCGGAACGACAGGCCGTCGAGGATGCTGTGATGAACCTCGGTGACGCCGACGCGGTCGGTGTCATGGTGGCACCCACAAAGCAGCCGGTTTCCGTGACCGCGCTCAAGAACGGTCGCGCGGACGTGGAGAGCGCTATCGCATCCGCTCCGCTCGCACGCGGGCCAACCGCGCTGTACGTCACGATCGAGGCCGCATACGGCGAGCTTTCCAGCTCGGCAGACCCAAGCCGCATCAACGCAGTGGTCGTCATCGCGTCGGTCGTGGATGACGGCACACCGCCGTCGCTCATCGACCTCGAGGTGGAGCTCCAGGGCACGAAGGCGGCCGTTCCGGTGCGGATCTACACCGTCGCGCTGGGGAAGGCGAATCGCTCGGCGCTGACCGCCATCGAGCGGGCCGCCGGAGGCTACGTCTCGTCGTCGCCTGATCCATCGTCCGCAATCCGCACCTGCCTGGCGAACTTCTGATGGAAGAGGCGATCGCCCGCGAGCTGCTGGACCGAGAGGCGTGGGCGCTCGCCCTGTTCGCTGCGGTCGCGAGCGCGCTGATCGTTCACGACTGGCAGGTGGCGCTCATCGGATTCGTGGGTACTCTCACCGTGCGATGCATCGCGGGCGTGGTGCTCCACGGCACGCACCCGCCTCCACGAACGCCATTTCCTGATCTATCGCGACTTGAGACGGAGGTCGCGTGGTACGTGTACCGCGGCCGAGGCGATCCCGCGATCGCGCGCCGAACGGCAGTCCACGTGGACACCGTTGACGACTGCATCCGCGAGATCAAGAGGAAGTGGCACGTGAAGGACCGCGCGGCGATCGCGCGACACGTGGCGGACATCCTCGGCGAAGAGCCGGTGCACGCAGGCTCCCGAAAGCGGTCGCGGGAGTGGCTCGGCGAATCCGGATGGGGTATCGGAGTGATGGCCGTCGGAGTCGGCATCCTGGCGGTCTCGCCCGACACCGCGGTCCTTGGCGGCGTGCGCACCTGGCTCGGCCTTGGACTCATGGCAGTCGGGCTCATGTTCGTCGCCATCTCAACCATCACCTATCTCTGGGAGAAGTGGCACGACGGCGGGCCCGGCTAGCGCTCTACGCGATCTTGCGGCGGTAGACGGCCATCGCGAAGACGTAGGCCGCCACCAGGATCGCAACGCACCATGCGAGCGCGAACCAGATGTCGCTGCCCACAGCCTGGCCCGCGAACAGCTCGCGAATCGAATTGACGATCGCGGTCGCCGGCTGGTGCTCGGCGAACCACCGGACCGGCCCCGGCATCGTGTTCGTGGGCACGAAAGCCGAGCTGATGAACGGCAGGAAGATCAGCGGGTACGCGAATGCGCTCGCGCCGTCCACCGACTTCGCCGTGAGCCCGGGGATGACGGCAAGCCACGTGAGCGCCAGCGTGAAGACGACCACGATCCCGGTTACCGCGAGCCACGCGAGCGGTCCGGCGCCCGACCGGAAGCCCATGACAAGCGCGACGATCACGACGACCGCGACCGAGATGAGGTTCGCGACCAGCGACGTCATCACGTGGGCCCAGAGCACGGACGAGCGCGAGATCGGCATGGACTGAAACCGCTCGAAGATGCCGCTCTTCATGTCGAGGAACAGGCGAAAGGCGGTGTAGGAGATACCGGACGCGACCGTGATGAGCAGGATGCCGGGCAGCAGGTAGGTCACATAGGAAGTCGACCCGGACCTGATCGCGCCGCCGAACACGTAGACGAACAGCAGCATGAAACCGATCGGCATGATCGTCGTGGTGATGATCGTGTCCGCGCTGCGAGTGATGTGTCGCAGCGACCGCCCGGTGAGTACGGCCGCGTCGCTGAAGAAGTAGTTGGTCATCGGGATTCCTCCTTTCGTGCGCCCGCAGGTGCCGCGGGCGTGGTTCCGACACCCAGCAGGGTGAAGAAGACGTCTTCGAGCGTCGGCTGCTTCTCGACGTACTCGACCTTCGCCGGCGGCAGCATCTGCTTGAGCTCGTCGAGGGTCCCGTTGACGATGATCCGACCCTCGTTGAGGATCGCGATCCTGCCGGCAAGCTGCTCGGCCTCGTCCAGGTGTTGGGTCGTGAGCAGCACCGTAGTGCCATTCGCCGCGAGCTCTCGCACCGCCTGCCACACCTCGACGCGCGCCTGCGGGTCGAGCCCGGTGGTGGGCTCGTCGAGAAAGATGACGGGCGGGTTGCCGATGAGGCTCATCGCGATGTCGAGCCGCCGCCGCATGCCACCCGAGTAGGTCGACACGTTGCGCGCTGCCGCATCGGTCAGCGAGAAGCGCGCCAGGAGCCCATCGGCGATGTTGCCGGCGTTCTTGAGGTGTCGCAGCTGAGCGATGAGCACGAGGTTCTCGCGCCCGCTGAGGACCTCGTCGACAGCGGCGAACTGGCCCGTGAGGCTGATCGACTGCCGCACGTCTGCCGCGTGCGTGGCGACGTCGAAGCCGTTGACCGTGGCGGTCCCGGCGTCCGCCTTGAGCAGCGTCGACAGGATCCTCACGACCGTGGTCTTGCCGGCGCCGTTGGAGCCGAGCAGCGCGAAGATGCTGCCCCGAGCGACGTCGAAGTCGACTCCGCGCAGCACGTGCACGTCGCCAAACGACTTCTGAAGGCCGCTGACGTGAATGGCTGTATCCGTGTTCATCTCTCCTCTCCTTGCTCCGCGTCCTCAATCACCTTCAACAGGCGGGCGCGTTCCTTGTCGATCCACTGCTTGCCGGCGTACGCCTGGGCGAACGTCTCGGCGAACTCGATCGGGTCCTCGCCGACGATGTCGCGGATCGGCGTGCGATCCGCGGCCGCGCGCTCCCACAGGTCGACGAAGTCCGCCCACATCTGGAGAACCGTCTCGCCGTCCACGACGCCGCCGTAGTACATGAAGTAGCGCTCCAGCCCCTTGGCGACCGTGCGGTAGGGCTCGGCAAGCGCGTCGATGCGAGCCCTGTACTGCTTGTATCGCTTCTTCTGGTCGAGGGAGCCGGTCACCGCCTCAATCCACTTCGGTGCCATTTCAATCGCCTCCTTTTTGGAGCTGTGCAAGCCGTTCAGCGAGGAAGCTCCAGGTCCTCCAGAACTCATCGAGGTATTCGCGACCCTGAGCGTTGAGGGCGTACACGCGGCGCGGTGGGCCCTTCTCCGACGGGACCTTCTCGACATCGACCAGGCCGCGCTGCTCGACCCGGATCAGCAGCGCGTAGACGGTGCCCTCGGCGATGTTGGTGAAGCCCTGCTCGCGGAGCCATGACGTGATCTCGTACCCGTAGGCCGACCGGCCGGACAGGAGGGCCAGGACGATGCCCTCGAGGATGCCCTTGAGCATCTCCGTAGCGAGCTTGCCGGTGGGTGCCTCCCTGCTACTCAGCGTCATTGACTAGCAGTATATAGCAACGCTGAGTAGTGGGGTCAAGGCCTTTGTCCACGCTGATTTGCGTGAAATGTGCGGCGCAATCGGTCGCCGTAGGCTCGATGACGATGAACAGGACGTTCAGGCCGTTCGAGAAGGTCGCGGTCGGTCGGTGACGACCAGGTACCGGGACGCAGACGTCTGGGGCTCGCTGCTGATGGCTCGTTCACTCGGCATGTTCGTGCCAAGGAACGACGATGAGCGCGCCCTGCTTGAGCCAATCAACCGCCATTTCGGTCCGCCGCGTACGCCAGGTCAGGCTGACGAGAGGCCTGAGGCTGAAGAGAGGCCTCCAGTCAGCAACCTCGTCCCTCTGACCGACGATGAGTTCAACCTGGTCCGGTCGGCAATTGAGGCGCTGGTCGCGCCGCTGAAGGAGGCATATCTGCGAGGTATGGCCGTAGCGCGAACCGATGACCAGAGAGAAGTTCTGGCCGACCTGCAGCGACTCCTCGGCCCGCCGCACGACGCTTGAACCGAGCGCACGTGCGCTGTTGATCAGCGCCGGCGCCGCCTTATTTCAGAGGTCGAAGCGGTAGCCGACCCCGTGAACGGTGACGATCTTGCCGCCGTACTCGCCGAGCTTCTGCCGAACGCGCCGGATGTGATTGTCGACCGCACGGTCGACGCCGTCGAAGTCCGCGCCCCAGATGCGCTCGATCAGGAAGTCGCGGTTGAAGGCGCGCCCCGCGTTGGCGGCGAGGAGGTGGAGGAGCTCGAACTCCTTGGGCGTGAGCGCCAAGTCGGCTCCATCGAGGCTGGCCTTGTGGGAAGCAGGGTCGATCCTCAAGGAGCCGTGCACGATCGAGGTCTCGGCATGGCCGCCCGTCTGGCCGCGACGCGCCTCGAGCTCCACGCGCCGCAGCGCGGCTCGAGTCCGCGCCATCAGCTCGCGCACCGCGAAAGGCTTGACGAGGTAGTCGTCCGCGCCGACCTCGAGCCCGAGCACGCGATCGACCTCCTCTGAGCGAGCCGTGAGCATGATGATCGGCATCAGGTACTCCTGCCGGAGCTGCCGGCAAACCGATAGGCCGTCGAGGCCGGGCAGCATCCAGTCGAGGATCACGAGCTGGGGAACCTGCTCGCGAACCAGGCGCAGCGCGCTCGGACCGTCCTGCGCCTGGCGCACGACGTGTCCCTCGGCCTCGAGCTCCGCCCGGATCAGGTCGTTCAGCGCCGTCTCGTCTTCCACCACGAGGATCGTGGCCATCGCTACGCCGCCTCCCTTGCGAGGCGGACGGTGAAGACGCTGCCCTTGCCCGGCGTGCTCTCGACCGAGATGTCGCCGCCCATCGCGGTGACAAGGTCGTGGACGATCGCCAGCCCGAGGCCGGTGCCGCCGGTGTCCCGGGTCCTGGACTGGTCGGTGCGGTAGAAGCGATCGAAGATGCGGTCAAGGTCGGCGGGTTCCATGCCAATCCCGGTGTCCGAGACGGTGACGACCACTTGTGTGCCCTCGCTCGCGGCGCCCACGGAGATGATGCCGCCTTCGGGCGTGTTGTTGACCGCGTTGCGAACGAGGTTCGTGAGGACCTGGGTGAGACGCTCGCGGTCCGCCATCGCGCGCGGCAGGTTCGGGGCGCTCGTGTGCACGATGCTGAGGTTGCGTTCGCGGCGTGCAAGCGGCGCGATCGTCTCGCAGACCTGCTCGACGACAAGGGAGACGTCCACCGGACGCAGCTGCAGGTGGAGCTCATCGGCGTCCGCCCGCGCGAGCGCCAGAACGTCGTCGACCAGGGAGCCCAGGCGCTCGGTCTCGGAGGCGACGACCGTCAGATACTTCCGCGTCTCGTCGTCGAGCGTACGCTCCGGCTTGAGCAGCGACTCCACGTGGGCGCTGATGCTGGCAACCGGCGTGCGGAGCTCGTGCGACGCGTTGACGATCAGCTCGCGCCGGCTCTGGTCCGCGCGTTCCGCCCGGGCTTCCTGCACCTTCGCCTCCGCCTGCGCGCCGGCGAGCTGGAGCCGGCTCTCATCGACTCCGAGCATCACCTCCGCGAACTTGCCCCACACCCAGCCGATGCCGCTGAGCGCGGCGATCGACGCGACGAGCAGGACGATGCCCACGACCGAGATGAGCAGGAAGCCGGCAAAAACGCTTGGGTCGAAGGTGCCGTCGACGCGAACGTTTGGCCACATCGTCCCGTCCACGGGAAACGCGAGCTGCTGGTGCAGCGCGGTCGCCACGGCGTACTCAACGGGATAGAGGGCGAGCGCCATCGACGTCGAGAGCAGGACCACCGCGAGCGTGAACGCGACGGTGCCAAACGGAAACTCGAGCAGCACGTACACGAGGCTCTTCCAGGTGACGGCGTCAGACAGCACCCTTGAGAGTCGCTGCCACGCCGTAGCGGCCGGCGGCGCGTCCACCGACATGGGCCGGACCTGCGCACCGAGCATGTGAATCGCGAGCTCGCGCTCGAACCGCCCGAACGCCAGCCAGCACACCAGGGTGAGCAGGAGGATCGGGAAGCCGACGATCACTATCGCGCTGGTGAACCCGACCGAGATGCCGGTCACGATGATCACGAAGTAGGCGGTCCCGAGTGGGAAGGCGATGAGCAGGTAGAGGATGCGCAGGTAGGTTCGCGGGTCGCGGAGCATGGCGGTTGTGGCGTTCATCAGGGGCTGGAGCTTAGGGCTCACTTGTTGCCGCCATGTGTCCGTTTCGACGCGTTTTCGTCGCGATTACGCGCTTGCCTCGGGGAACCGGAACTCATCGGGCGACGTAGGTATCGCATGAGGGTAGGTCTCCGGACTGCGATAGCGGGTGGGCTCGCCGTGGTCGCTCTGCTGGCAGCCGGTGTGGTGATTGCAACGATGAACTACCAGCGCCCGGCAGTGCTCGGCTTGCCGACGCCGGTCCCATCGCAATCGGCGACACCTTCGCCGTCTCCCGACGATCCGCTGATTGCGGCGTGCCGGCGTCCTGCGTCCGAACCTTCGAGCTCAACGGACATGGCAGGGCAGTGGGTGGTCGAGCCCGGGTCGATGGTCCGCTACCGCGCGCACGAGAAGTTCGCGAGCCTCCCCGCCCCTGGTGAGGCGGTCGCGCGTACAGACCGAGTTGCCGGCTGGTTGCTGGTTTCGGGTCAGGGCACGTCGTACCGAGTTGTCTCGGGATGCATCGCAGTCGACGTACGAACGCTCCGAAGCATCGATGAATTGCCCGGCTTCGACACCAGGGACCGCGATGAAAACGTGCGCGGGTTCTTGCGCACCGGTAGCAACCCGTTCGCTACGTTCAAGCCGCACAGCACGCCTGTAACCGCCGATCCGGGCACCAGCGCCGCCGTGACGCTGAACGTCACTGGAGACTTTGAGGTTGCGGGCATCACCAGGCCGGCCACGTTCGCGCTGACCATCCAGCGTCAGAGCGATCGATTAGGGGTCGCCGGCAAGGCGACCATTGACACCGATGACTACGCGATCGAGCTGCCGAAAACGCCCGGCGAGTTTGTTGCCGTCGACCCGCACCTGGTGATCGAGGTTTCACTCCTCCTCGCGAAAGCGTGAGGTCTTAGCGACAGCTGATTCGGTCCGGCCCTAGGCGACTCCGATGGCCTGCCAGTACGGAACGCTGACGGCAATCGCAAGCAGCGCGATCAACGTGATCGCAACGCCGACCACCACCGCCTGGCGGTCGGTGAACATCTCGCCGTCGGTCGCTTCGCGAACCATTCGCAGAACCTCGTACTGCCGGGGCACGATCCAGGTGAAGACGACCAGCGACGCCACGAAGCCGACGACCCAACCACTGAGGCCCATCTGCGGAGCGACGGGCACGAGGGTGACAAGAAGGAGAAAGCCTGCCGGCACCATTGGCAGGACGAGGCGCAGCCCGACGCCAAGCGCCGCCACGATCATGATCGCGGCGAGAGGGTGAGCCGCGGCGTGCGTCAGTGGGGTGATCAAGCCCGCGATCCAGCGGTCAACGCCTCCTGCGCGCAGGACCGCGCCGGTCCCGAGCAGGACGCCGAAGAGCACTACGGTCGCCCAATCGATGCCGCTGCGAAAGGCTTGCCGGTCCAGGCCGCCGCCAACGACCGCAACGAGGACCGCCAGCAGCGCAATGACTCCGATATCGACCCTGACGAACTGCTGAAGGACGAGCCCGGCGACGAAGACGCCAAGCGCCGCCGCAGCCACGCGTTCCTGGCGGGAGAGCGGGCCGAGCGTGCGCTCCTGCGTCTGCCTGACCGCGCTGCTGGCGCGGGAAGCCGAGCTCCGGTCGAGGGCAAGGACCGTGATCGCGGAGCCGATCAGGATGACGGCGCCTGCGGGTGCTGCCGCTGCGAGCCATCCGAACCAACCAAACCGAGACACGTGCGCCGCCGGCAGCAGTCCGAGAATCAGGAAGTTCGTGATCACGCCGGTCAGAAACACCGGCCCCAGCATCGTGTTGCCGAGGATGCCCGCAAACGCGATCGCCGCGCTCGACCGGCTCCTTCTTTCATGGCCGAGCGCGCGCGAGACGTCGCGAGCGACCGGGGCGACTGTTGCGACGCGACCAAGCACCGCAGGCACGACGGGTGTGAGGAGAACGCCGCCCAGCAGGAGGGCCGCCAGCTGCCCGCGATGCGTGGACGGAAAGATACGCAGGAGTATCAGCGCCGTGCGAAACAGGAGGCCCGACGACGCCATCGCGGCCGTGATCGCGAATGCGGCGACCGCGACCACCCATGCCGAGGTGGCGAAGCCGCCGAACGCCAGCGCCACTGGCGCCAGACCCGTCGCTCCCCACGCCGCAGCCATGCCCAGCGCGACAGCGAAGTCCGGCACCGGTTCGAGCAGCCACGCGATCGCGCCGCCGAGGACGATCAGCGCGATACGCCAGCCCTGATCGGTCAAACCCGCTGGGGCCGGAACGAACCACAGCGCCGCGGGCACCGCGACCGCCGCGCAGATGGAGGCGACCCGCACCAGCGTCGACCGGTGCGGCATCGGTGCGGACATTGAGCGCGCCGGCGCGGGCTCTGGTCGAGGGGCGCCGACTCGCTCGCGGTCGCGCTCGTCGATCAAGCCGGCAAGTGCCCGCGCCATCGCCAGTCCGAGCGCAGGACGCTCTCTGAGCAGGCGCTCGAAGTGGTCGCGAGGGATGCGCCATGCCTGGACATCGGTGAGCGCCCGAACGGTGGCCGTCCGCTGTGCGAGCAGCAGGCCGAACTCGCCGAAGGCCGCCGGAGCGCTGACGGTTCGGAGCGATCGCTCCCCGGCGCCCGCCGTCACGACCATCTCCACGGTTCCACTGGCCAGGAGATAGAGCGAGTCGGCCTGCTCGCCCTCGCGCACGATGGTGGCGCCGGCGGTGAAGTGCGCGTCCTGGCTCGCCCCGATCAGGCGCGCGATGTCGACGCGATCGAGGTTGCGCAGGTAGGGGACGCTGCGCAGAAGCGGTTCCTGCGCGGCAACCTCATCGAAATGCTCTTTCGAGCCGGTCATGCCCCCTCGGGCTCGACCCGCAGGATCCGCCACGAGCCGGGGACGCCCTTCAGCTCGTGGAGGCCGCGATCCGAGAAAGAAAGTCCGGAGCCCGCAACGAGGTCGCGCACCGTGCTGGTGACGAGCACCTCGTCCGGGCCGGCGAGGCTCATCACGCGCGCGCCGGTGTGCACCCCGATTCCGGCGATTCCGGACTCGAGCAGGTCGAGCTCGCCGGTGTGAAGCCCGACCCTGACCTGGATTCCAAGCTCGTGGACGAGCTCGACGATCGACAGTGCGCATCGAATCGCTCGGGCCGGACCGTCGAAGATGGCGAGAAAGCCATCGCCGCGGCGGTCGATCTCGCGGCCGCGGAAACGCGCCAGCTCGCCGCGCACCAGACGGTCGTGGTCGCTGATGAGCGCGCGCCATCGCGCGTCGCCGAGCTCCACAGCGCGGCTGGTCGACTCCACCATGTCCGTGAAGAGCACGGTCGCCAGAAGGCGGTTCGGCTCGGCCGTGTGTCGGGTGCCGGTCAGGAACTCGCCGATCTCATCGGCAACCATGTCGGCGTCCCCGACCCAGACCAGGTGATCGACGCCTTCCAGCTCGACGTATTTCGCGTTCGGGATCTGCTCGGCGAGGTAACGGCTGCCTCCGACCTCGATTCGCCTGTCACCCGCGCGGTGCAGCACCAGGGTCGGCACGCGGATCGCCGGAAGAATGCCGCGGACGTCGATCTCGAGCGTCATCTCGAGGACCGCCCGTGCAGCCGACGGGCTCGCACCGAGCCGTAGAAACTGGCCCCACCACCTCCGGAAACGCTCCTCGCCGGCGACGCTTGGCGCCCAGTGCTCCACGTCGACGGGGCCGCCCCATGCCGTTGCGACCGCATCGAGGCGGCGGGCATGCTCTTCCAGCGTCGGCGCCCAGGGGTAGTCATCCGTGCGCACGCGCTTGGCGTAGGTTCCGTACAGCACCAGCGCTGACACCCTTTCGGGATATGTCGTGGCGAAGAGCATGCTCATGGGGCCGCCCTCGGAGACTCCAAAGAGAGCCGCCCGCTCCGAACGCACCGCATCCATGACCGCGCGAACATCGTCCATGCGCTCCTCGAGCGTCGGGAGCAGCTTCACCGGCACGCGATCAGACAGGCCTGTCCCGCGCTTGTCGAAAAGGATCAGGCGGCTGAAGGATGCAAGCCGCTCGAGGAATCGCGCGTAGTCGGGATCGTCCCATGCAGCCTCGACGTGGGAAACGAACCCCGGTACATAGACGAGGTCAAGCGGGCCCTCGCCGACCACCTGGTACGCGATGCTGTAATCGCCGCTCTGCGCGTACTGGGTTGTCGGGCGGCGACCCATTCAGACCGTATTGTCGTACGTAATGCCAGAACTTCTCGTTGACTTCATCACCTCGCTTGATGGCTACGCGTCCGCGGAGGGATGGCCGGGTTGGTGGGGCCTGCAAGGCCCTGAATACCTGGCCTGGCTGGGAGAGCAGCCAGAAGCGGACTACACGGTCCTGATGGGCGCGACCACCTACCGGGTCATGTCGCAATTTGCAGCAGGTGGAGAGCCAGGCACCGCCGCCCTGTCGGCTTTGTCGAAGGTCGTCTTCTCATCCACGTTGAGCGAACCCCTTTCCTGGGCGAACACGCAGCTTGTCTCCCGAGATCCGGTCGAAGCGGTGCGCGAGATGAAGGCCGCGGGCCCGAGGCCGATGCGCACCATGGGCAGCCTCACCTTGTGCCGCTCTCTGCTCAAGGCCGGACTCGTCGATCGCTTCCGCGTGGTTGTCTTCCCCGTGATCACCGGGAGCACCGGCCGCGAGCGGATCTACGACGGCTACCCCGACGTCGCCCTCGACATGATCAACAACCGCACGTTCGACGGTCGCATCCAGATGCTCGAGTACGCCCCGAGGATCCTGTCAGGGCCGCCCGGCACCACGTGAGCTTCGCGCCAGTGAAACGACCAGGGGGTCGCCAATCAGCGCAAGGCAGGCCGTGACGTTCGCTTCGGCCCCAGAACGATTGCTGAGACGTCCGTGGTCGATGCCATCGGCGACACGACCCGAAGTGCGGTCGTACACAGCCGTGCCCGCCGGGTTGCGGCCGTCAAACCACCGCCGGCCCTTCTGAGCGAGATCGGAATAGCGCTCTTCCCCGGTGACCGCCGCGAGGCGATCCATCACAAAGACCGCTGACTCCACGTCGTAGCTGGTCACGTGAGCGAGATCGAAGCCAGACTCGATGACCTCGGCGAACACATCGTTGGCGCTCGTCTCAGCAACAGTCAGAAGGTCCGGCCTCTTCAGGACGACGGAGGCGTCTGCGAGCACGGCCTCCTGCACGTGTCCCCACAGGTGGGGCCGGCCGAGCTCGTCCGGCGAGTTCATGAGGGTGTCGCGCCGGCAGGCGGCCAGCTCCTCGCACCATGCCTCGAGGCGCCCTGCGAGGCGCCGATCGAGCGCCCGCTCGAGAAGGGCAAGCAGGGTTAGGGCATGGACCGAGCGCACGTCAGACGGAGGCGGCGACTGCAGGTCCGCGGCGTCCAGAGCCTGGGTCAAGAGATGGCGTGCGCCGTCATCGCACGACGCGGTCGCCGTTTCAGCCAGCGCAAGCATGGCGCGGGCTTGCCAGAAATTGATTCCGGGCGCCGATGTTGGGCCGTCGGCGTTGCGTGCTCCATCCCAATCCAGGATGAAGTTGTGCCAGAGCCCATCACCCGCGTGCATCCAGAGGACGAAGTCGCGAAGCCCTTCGGCCCACCGCTTGAGACTCTCGTTGCCGGTCGTGACCCACAGCCGATGGAGCAGGGCGATGGCGCGCGCCGCGTCGTCGACACAAGCGACACCCTCCACCCCGGTTTCGCGGGCCTCGAAATGCTCGCCGGTAGCGTCGGAGTACACGGCCAGGGCAAGAGCACGCGGGCCGGCTGCCGGCACCGGCCGCGTCAGTGCAGCCAACTTTCTCAGCAAGATGCCAGCGAGGCGACGATCTCCTTGACATCGAAATCAGCGGCAGCCAGGCACGAGTCCGCGGCGCCGTAGTACATCCGCAGACGATTTCCGTCTTCGTCGAGTAGAACATGCCCGCAGGAGAACACGGTGTTTCGGTAGAAGCCGGACTTCTCGTACAGCTCCTCGGGCGCGAGGATCGGCTCCGGCGAACGCGCAATCACGCGGGATGGATCGTCTGCGTCGAGCAGCAGCCCACCCATCGCGTACTGGCCGTCGGAGTCGACGCCGTGGTAGAGCTCGAGCCAGCCTTCGGGAACGCGAAATGGAACCGTGCCCGCGCCCGTGCGGACCCCATCCCACATGCCGGGGCGCGGCAACGCAAGTGGGCGATGACCGCCCCAGCCGACGAGGTCGTCGGAGAACGCGATCCAGATCCCGAGCACGCGATTGAAGGACGCGGGCATGGGACGGGTCAAGGCGACGTAGCGGCCGTGCACGCGGCCGGGAAAGAGGACGACGTCCTTGTGGTCGGGCAGGAACATGATCCCGTGGCGGTCGAAAGTCGTGAAGTCAAGTGTCGTCAGCCGGCTCGTGGTGACGCCGACAGAGCCCACCGAGACATACGTGATGTGCCAGACGCCGTCGATGAGGGTGGCTCGAGGGTCTTCGCAGCCGTACTCCTCGAACGAATCGGAAGGCAGGACGGCGGGCAGCCGATCGACGACGAAGTGCGCACCGTCGGTGCTCCGGGCGACGCGCAGATGAGAAATCTGGGTCAAGTAGTCCCTGACCTCGGGGTGTCCTCCTGGCTTGGCCGGCGGTTTCGTCAGCTGAATCGATCGCGGGTCGCTGACGTCGAGCCCCGGCTGATCCCGACGAACGTACGCGACGACGACCCGCGGCGGCTCGGTGGCCGGGTCCAGAAACGCGATGCCGATCACGTCCTCACCGACAGTGCCCGCGGGAACCGAACCGAGCCTCTCGTGCGGTGCGGCGAGATCCAGGGTCCGCGCCGTCGCTGCGAGAAGCCCGGTCATGGCGCGCGGGCGCTCGGCGACTCGTAAGAGCAGGATCGTCTCGTCGCCGATCTGGGCCGCTGCGGCGTTGAACACCGAGACGACCTCGAGCGCGGCCTGGGACGGGGCGACCTCGGCGCTCGTCAGGATCGGGTTGTTCTCGAGTCGACGCGCCAGGCCTCGAACCGGGACAACGCTCATGCCGCCGTCCGGTGGGACCTCGAGGTCGACGAGGCCACGATCAGCCGCATCAACGCCAGCCAGTGTTCGCCGGTGCGCGGCCAGGACATATCGCTGGCGTATTCGTAGGCCGCGCGTTCGAACGCCTGCTTGCGGTCTTGATGCTCCAGCAGCGAGCTCACCTCGCGCGCCAGCGCGCCCGAATCGCGAAATGGGACGAGGACTCCGCGGCCTTCGGCCAGAGCCTCTGTCGCGTGCAGGTAAGGGGTCGAGACAATTGCCTTGCCGGCGCCGAGTGCGTACGCGAGGGTGCCGCTGGTGATCTGGGTCGGGTCGAGGTAGGGCGTCACGTAGACGTCGCTCGCGAGGAGCAGCTCGATGATCTCCCGCTGCGCCATGTACTCGTCGATGAACGAAACGTGGTTCTGGAGGCCCAGCCGCCTGACGGTTGCGACGAGCCCGTTGCGGTAGCTCTCGCCGTCGTGCCGGCGAAGCTCGGGATGCGTCTGGCCCGCCACCACGTACAGCGCCTCAGGATGCTTCTCGACGATCTGTGCCATCGCTTCGATCATGAATTCGATTCCTTTGCGGGGATCTACGAGGCCGAAGGTCGAGATGATGGTTCGGCCGGGGACACCGAGCTTCTCCTTCATTCGGACGCGGCCATGAGGCTGGATCGCAGGCATCCCATGTGGAATCACGACAGGCGCCTCCGAGATCTCATATGTCGTCGAGAGGATCCGCGCCGCCGCGTCGGCCATGACGACGGTTGCGGCGCTGAGCTCGACGGCAGAGCGAATCGCCGCCCGAATCGAAGGCGTCGGATCCGGGGGCACCGTGTGCAGGGTCGTTATGACCGGAGTGGTCAATGCCGCGAGAAACGGCCGCAGATGATCGTCAAAGACACCGTCGGTCCATGTTCCGTAGAGACCGAATTCGTGCTGCACGCTGACGATGTCGGCGTTTGAGCGGTTGATCGCCTCGGCGACGACCCGGTAGTTCTCTGCTTCTCCCTGCCGGATCCGCCACCGCACCTCCGGGCCGTATGGCCGAACCTCTACGGACTCATCGATGGCGGCCACCCGGCAGCTGATACCGGAACCCGCGGCCTTGACGGCATGCATCAGGTCGGCGGAGAAGGTCGCGATTCCACATCGCCTTGGGAGGTTGGACGAGACGAAGACGATCTTCAGACGGTCCTTGCTCGGCTTCAAGGCCGGGCCGGCAGGCGGATGGCAGCGGTGCAGGTCGCGCTTGAAGTCATGCAATCACGCTCGGGCGATCTGGATAACAAAGTCAGCAACAGCACATCGCACCGCGGGGATGGAGCGCTCGGCCCCACGTCGGGGCCGGGCATGATCGACGGGCGTTAGACCGTCGCCGGTGTTGGCATGAGACCCAGCTGGCGCATCTGGTCGAGCTGGTCGAAGTAGATCCGAGCCTCGGCGATCTTTCCGTTCTCGATGCGTAGGACCTGGACTCCGTAACCCGACACCTTCTTGAAGGTCGCGGGGATCGGGCCGGTCGGGCTCTCGAGCGGAGCGGTGTGAGTGCCCTCCATCAAGATCTCCTGGACCACCCACGGTCCGCTGATGATCTCGCTGCGAACCTTCATCTTGCCGTCCGGAAACGCCTTCAGCCAGGTCATCGCGAAACCGGTCGCGTCCTTGGCGTTGGTGGCCTTGAAGCCGCCCGGGGCGTTGAACTTGATGTCGTCGGCGTGCAGTGCGTGCAGCGCTTTCTCGTCGTGAGCGTTGAACGCGGACACGAAGCGGTCGGTCGTGTCTTTGACTTCTGGCATTGCTTCTCCTCCTCAGGAGTGTCCTCGAAGCGGAAGGGCCAAGAGAGGCTACTGCCACCATGGCCGGCAACCGCGAGGAGCCGCATGCCCTCGCCTCAGTCCAGGAACGAGCCCTGACTATAGCAGAAATGGTTGCGAAAGCGTGCTAATATTTGGGGGTCGAACGCCCTCGCCTGCTGTCCGTCGCCGAGGCGGCCTCTGAGCTCAAGGCATCCGAGGCCTATGTCCGCCGGCTGCTGCTGCGGCAGCGGCTGTACGGGATCAAGGTGGGCTTCGTCTGGGCGATCTTTCCCGAGGACCTTGCCGCATTCAAGCGGACGCGCCGCCCTCCGGGCCGGCCCCGGCTTGCGCCGGGGGACCGCACCCCGAGCGTTTCAGCTCGCGGAGCGACCTCGAACCAGACCAACCAACCAGATGACGACTAGGACAATGATCGCCAGCCAGATGAGGTTGACCAGACCGCCGGCCGCATGGAACAGCAACCAGAGGACGAAGAGAATGACGGCTACGACGAGCAGTGCATGGATCATTCGGACATCTCCTTTGCCGATGTGGATCGGCCTACGACAGAGGTTGATCGCGCGGCCATAACAACTTCAGCAACCGCGTTGGGCCCTACGGGTGTGTTCTCGGGCTCGCGGGCGCAGGGGATGACTGAGTGACGCTGCCCCGAGGCTGCGGTGACGACGCAACGCTCTGGTTCGTCGACGGGCGAATGTAGATGGTGACCTCCGCCGTTGCAGTGCCCCAGTCGGTGGCATCGATTGTGTCCGCCTGGTATTCAGCGGTGACCCAGATTTGCGAAGGGTTGCTGGGATCGGGGGCAGCCGCCGAGTAGTCGCCCCAGCGGTTGTTGGGTGGCGCGAGATACGACGCGCGGCCCGCAGCAAGAACGATCTCGTTCCCGAGCGTGGCCGGCGAACCAACCGGCCCATCCACCGCGGCGGCCGTCGGGTAGATGCCAGGTGAGGATTTCGTATAGGAGACGAAGATGTCGCCCGCCGGATCGACCATGACCGCAGGGAAATAGAGGTCGATTCCGCGCGCGCTCGCGTCGAAGTCCTGGATGACCGCGGGACTCGATCCTGTGACGACCTCGACGAGCCTCAGGCACGACCGCATCGCGCTGTCACCGGCCGGCATGCAGGCGTCGTTGCCCGCGATCCACATGTGGCCGCCCCTCCACACGGCCGAGATGAAGTGGTCCTCAATCTGCGTCGTGACTGGGACACCGCTCGGTTGGCGAGGCGGAGGCGGCGCGTTGGTGGCCGTGAACTTTGGATCGCCCTCGGTCCAGGCGACATTGCCGGCGAGGGGCGTCCCGGTGATGGCGACGACGCCGAGCGCCGAGACCGTAGCGCTGCATCCGGCCGTGCAGGCCGCCTCGTTGTAGGTGAGCCACTCGGTAGTGGTGCCCGGCGTCAGCGTCAGCGCGGGCACGATTCGAAACCGCATGGTGTCCGGACCGAAGACGGCATCGTGAGCAGCGACGCCGGATAGAAGGTCTGACTTCTGCAGCACATGAGTCTCCTGCCCTGTGAACGTCGGTGTGCTCGGCGGGCTGCCCGAGAAGTCGTCCCACGACACGACCACCTTGTCGGCGTCGACGCCGACCATCGGCTGGTCGCCGAGCACCGCCGTGGCCCTGGCGAGCACGAACTTGTCCCACGTGCCGCGTGGGTCGGACGTTTCCGACACCGCGATGTAGTCGACGCTGTCGTTCAGGCTGTCGAACGAAAGGCCGGTGAGGAACCAGCGGCTGCTCTCGGCGTCGTACAGGAGCCTCGGATCGCTGAAGTCGTAACCGGCGGCGACATTGAAGAACGCGTTCAGGTCCGCCGAGGCCAGCAGGGCGCCGGACTTGCTCCAGATCGACAGGGTGTCGTTGTCGGCCTCGGCGAGATTGGTCGGGCCGGCCGCGAGCTGCGTGTCCGGCGGTTGTATGTCCTGGTGATAGAGCGCCTCCTCGCGGTGGAGATCCATCACGGGGAAGCCGGCCGTCCGGGATTCCCCGAGGGGCGCCGCGGAGGCGGGACCGGTCGCGGAGGCAATGGCTGCGACCTGGGGATGGCGGGCGCCGGCTCGCGGCGCGGGCGATGGCCGCCCGCCGCGGGTGAGCCACCGATGAGGCAGATCGTGATGGCCGCGCGCTCGCTGGCGAGTCGCGAATCGAACCCGATCGGGGGCCAGGGTGACGCGATATGAAGCCGGCGCGGATCGCGGGAGCGGCATGGCGGTGGTGGCAGGCGTGAAGCCACTGCACAGGAATCCACCGAGGATCAACACCGCGACAAGCCGCCGATCTACAAGACCCACCCACAGCGCGCCCTCGCGCGCAAGACACCCCCAAAAGCCATGTTACGAGGCGCTGGAGACCGCTGAGGCAACGCTTCGCGACGCATCGTCAGCGACCGCGAAAGGCGGGCTAACTCCCGGGTATCGCCGCCGGCTCGAAGATGGATTCGGGAAGCTCCTCGCCGCTCACGCGGAAGCGCTCGAGGAAGCGTGAACGTTGGCCGGTCGCGGTATGGAATCCGATTGCATCACCGTCGGCCGAGACGCCGGTCTGATTGAAGGCGAACAGGTCGCACATCTGTATCTCGCCTTCGTGCAGGCCCATGGTCTCGGCGATCCTCACAATGCGTCGCGCGCCGCCGCGCACGCGCTCCGCCTGCACGACGATGTCGACGGCCGCCGCGATCTGCCTCACGATGGCCTTCGGCGGAAGGTCCATGCCGGCCATGATGACCATCGTCTCGAGCCGGCTCAGCGCATCCTCCGGCGAGTTGGCGTGAATCGTGCTCAGCGAGCCTTCGTGGCCTGTGTTCATCGCCTGGAGCATGTCGAGCGCTTCGCCACCTCGGCACTCGCCCACCACGATCCGGTCCGGCCGCATGCGCAACGCATTGCGGACGAGGTCGCGGATGGTGATCGCGCCCAAACCCTCCACGTTCGGCGGCCGCGACTGCATCGTGACCAGGTTTTCGTGCTCGAGCTGGAGCTCGCGCGCATCTTCGATGGTGACGATTCGCTCGCCTTCGGGAATGAACCGCGAGAGGACGTTCAACAGGGTCGTCTTTCCCGACGACGTGCCGCCGGACACGATGATGCTGGCGCGCGAGCGAACCGCGGCCCGCAGATAGGCGACCATCGCCGGCGACGCGGTGCCCGCCGCGAGCATGTCGTCGATCGTCAGGCGCTTTTGCGAAAACCTCCTGATCGAGATGGCCGCTCCTCTAGGGACCACCGGCCGAAGCACGACGTTCACGCGCGAGCCGTCCGCGAGGCGGGCGTCGACCATGGGCGAGCTCTCATCCACGCGCCGGCCGAGATTGCCGATCGCGCGCTGGATGATCGACATGAGCTGCTCGTCGCTCTCAAATGCAATCGGGCTGCGGGTAATGCGGCCGCGGCGTTCGACAAAGATCGTGTTCGCGTCGTTGACCATGATCTCGGTGATCTCGGGGTCTGAGAACAGGGGTTCAAGAGGTCCGAAACCGAGCACGTCACCGACCAGGGAGGCCACGATCCTGTCGCGATCGGCGGCGCTCACGTCCAGCAGGTGGCTGACGATGTAGTTGTCGGTCACGCTCGTGATCAAGGAGCGCACCTGCTCGCGGTTGGCGACGTCCAGCCGGTCGCTGACGTCGCGCTGAAGGAGCACCTTGAAGATGGCGGCTTTGACGGGGAGCAGCGTGGGCGACAGCCCGCTCGCAGACGTGGGCGCCGGCCCATCTTGACGCGACGTCGGAAGGTCACCCGAGCGCGTCGTCAGTGGCGTGCCCTCCTCGGCCGAGATGCAACAGAAAGATGTGGTCTACCGCACAACGACCGTCACATCGTACGTCTGCACCGGCGCGACGCCGACTGCCGATGACCATGGTCCGGTGGGATAGACGTCGAAGGTCAGACAGCAGGCTTCCCGCCCGCACGCAGCCGATTAGGGCGCAGACTGCAACAGCGGCGATGAACGTGGTTGATGGTTTCGACAGGACCGGTTTTCTGGGTCGTCTGCCGCCTCAGATCGCGAAGGACGTCGCCGCCGGTGGCCGGCTCGTTCACTACCCTGCTCGAGCGCTTACCTTCGTCGGCGATGAAGTCACGTCGGCGGGTATGGCGATCGATGGCCTCCAGCGCGTGTATCTCGAGTCTCCGGATGGGCGCCAGCTCACCATCAGGTACGTCTTCAGCGGCGAGCTTCTGGGGGCGATTCTGCTTCCCTCAGTGCACGTGAGCATCGCGACACAGGCGCTGGAGAAGGCGACCGTGCTCCATTTCCGGCCCGGTCAGCTGCAGTTGCTCGCGGAGCGCCATCCGCAGCTCGCGGTTGCGCTCACCGGGGAGTACGCCGAACGGCTCGGCCGAGGTTACCGGGCGCTGGCGGTTCGCGCGTTCAGCAGCGTCAAGGCCAGGGTCGCCCAGGACCTTTGCTGGCGAGCGGAAGCTGTGTGGTCGGTGCGCGGCACCTCCGCGGTTGTGCAAGCCACGCACCAGGACCTGGCGAACGCGGTCGGATCGGTGAGAGAGGTGGTCTCCAGGGCGATCGATGAGCTGCGTCGGGATGGCCTGATCGAGCGCGCGAAAGGGGGTATCCGGGTGCTTGACCTGGACCGGCTCGAAGGCGAAGCTCTCGCCTAGCCGGTGGCCGATCGCGTCTGCGTCGCTTCAACGACACGACGCGCCCCGCCCGCCTTGAGCAGGCGGGCGGGGTCAGCGTCATGCGCCAGACGGAAACGTCAGGCCTGGACCGCAGATACAACGTGCGCAGCTGCGGGCCGAACCCGCTCCGGGTTCGTCTCCCACTCGTCGTCAGACGTCAGGAGAACACTCAGGCCTACGGCTGCCAGACCCGTGCAGAAGATCCCATCGCTCAGGACACTGACGACAACGTCGGGCAACCCGGTCATGCCGCCCACGATGTCGATGAGCACGCCCACCGCGATCGCGACGCCCGCCCACCGGTAACCGAACCCGGAACGCCACACCGCGATCCCAAACAGGATGATCCCGATCGCGAAGAGAAAGTGGCCCAGGACGAGCGGGAGCGCCGCCGGGTTCTGCTGGGTCTGGTCGAGGAAGGTCGCCATCGCCTTGTGGTCCACGCCCGGTCCGGCCATCGCCCACACCATCAGGTTCAAGCCGGCAAGCGCGAGGTGTGCAAGGCAGACGCCGACAACGGTCAGGATCGCGGCCACGTGGCCGAGCACCACTCCGCGCCTTCGAGTGACATGGAGAAGCGCAAACACCGCCGGGATGAAGAGGATGGCCGACGCGATGCCGAGGAACGTGTCAGTGAGAAACAGGTCGTGGTTTCGGGCGACGAGGTCGATTTGGTCGGCTCCGTCCCCGTTGCTCACCGGGTATGTGATCTCGGTGACTGCGAACAGAATCGGCGCCAGGATCAGTGCGAGGCCACCCAGCGTCCGTCGAAAGTTGGTCGGGTCCCAAATCTTGAGCATTCGAAGCGTCCTCCAGTTCGTTTGGTTTCCGGCTCGGCTGAGCCTTGGGTGCTCAAGCTAGGCATCCCCTTCTCGCACGCCCACCAGGCACGCCGCCGACCTTTGTCGGGCAGCCGTTGAGGATTTCCGGAATCGTTTTTGAGGCCGGCCTCGGCGGATTCTTCGCGCCGGTCGGGGCAAGATGTGTTCGTGATGCAGGCCAGGTCAGCTCACGCATGGTGGCTGCTACCGGGCGCATTCGGCCTCGTTGCGGTCGCCGTCTTCGACCTTCGCGGAGGGCAGCTCTCGGGCACGGCGGTTGACGTGAGCACCGGCGTCGCCTGGTACCTCGCCGCGGCTGTCGCGTACATGGCCCGCCCGGCCAGCCGGACGGCCTGGCTCTTTCTCCTGATGGCCACCGTGCTCGAGTTCGGGAAGGCGCTGGGGGCGGGTGTCTCACTGGCGGTTGCCTCGAGCCCCGACATGGCCCATGAGTGGACGGCGGTCGTGCTCATGAACGCGGCGTCCTGGGCGCTGACCGCCGCGGGGATCGCGCTGTTCGCGACCTTTCCAGACGGCAGATACCAGCGACCGTACGAGCGCTGGATCACCAAGGCACTGCCGCCGGCATTCGTTCCGATTCAGCTCCTGCAGCTGCTGGGATCGGCGCGAATCGGCTCCAACCAGTTCGGATGGATGGCACTCGACGCGCCAAGCCCCATTTACACGCGAGCGTTGGAACCGCTGGGGGCCGTGGCCGGCGCCCTTATCGACGCAAGCATCCTGGTTGTGGTCCCGGCGCTGGTGCTCCTCGTTTTGCGTTACCGGCGCTTCGGCGTCGAGCAACGCCGTCAGATCAAATGGCCCCTGTATGCAATCGCTCTCTCAGCGGTCAGCGTCGTGGTGCTGGCGATTGGAGTCGGACCTCCGGCGATCCCCTACTGGCTCGCCGCCGTGCAGTACGTCGGCACTCAGGCGCTCCTCCCGACGGGTCTCGCCCTGGGCATCGTGATGCACCGCAGCTTCGACATCGAGGACGTGATCCGTAGGTCGGTCGTCTACGGCGTGTTGTGGGCGTTGATCGCGACTGCGTATGTCGTAGTCGCGGCCGCCTTCGGCATCGCGGTGGGCCAGCGTGTGCCGCTTGCGCTGGCGGTGGTGCTGGCGATCGCGCTGGCCCTCCTCTTCCAGCCGGCACGCCGGCGCCTCGAGCTGCTCGCGGATCGCCTCGTGTTCGGTCCGCGCGCGTCGGGTTACGAGCTGATCAGCCAGCTCGGCGTGCGCCTCCAGACCGCAGCCCCCGCAAAAGACGTAGCTGGAAGCGTGGCCGAGGCCGTCAAGTCTGGCCTCGGCGCCGCATGGGTCCGCGTAACGCTCGACGGTGCGCCTTCAGCTCCACTCGCCGTGGCAGGCGAAGTGCCGGCCGGTGAAGCGCAAGTCGAGCTGTTCGCGCCGCTCATCCACGACGGCACGCCGATCGGAGTAATTGAGTGCGGACCGAAGGTTGATGGCGGGTATCAGCCCATTGACCTGGAACTTCTCCAGACACTCGGCCGTCAGGCCGCCCTGGCCGTCCGGAACTCCCAGCTTTCAACCGAGCTGTCGGAGCGCCTTGAAGAGCTCGCGGCATCACGAGCCCGCTTGGTGCAAGCCGAGGAAGCCGGCCGGCGACGTCTCGAGCGAGACCTGCACGACGGTGTTCAGCAGGAACTGGTTGGCGTGCTCGCCCGGCTTGGCTTGGCGCGAAACCAGCTCAAGCGCGATCCCGATCTGGCCGAACAAACGCTGCGCGACGCGCAGGGCGACGCCCAGCGAGCGCTCGAGGACCTGCAGGAGCTGGCCCGCGGCATCCATCCCGCGATCCTCACCGACCGCGGGCTGCTCGAGGCGGTCACCGAGCGGGCTATGAGGCTGCCCATCCCGGTCAAGGTTCACGCCAACGGGCTGGCGGCGCATGCGCGCCTGCCGGCCGAGCTGGAAGGCGCCGCGTATTTCTTCGTATCGGAGGCCCTGGCCAACGCCGTCAAGCACGCCGCTCCGAATCGCATCGACGTCCACTTCCGTTGCGAGGCTGGGCGCCTCGAGGTTGAGGTCGAGGACGACGGCCGCGGCTTCGACACAACCGCCGTGAGGCTCTCGGGCCTCCGTGGTCTCGAGGATCGGATCGATGCCATGGACGGTCACATCGAGATCGCAAGTCGACCGGGCCACGGAACCAAGTTGCGGGCGCTGCTGCCACTGGGAATCATCACGCGTGGCTGACCGGCTGCGGGTCGTCATCGCTGAGGACAATTACCTGGTGCGCGAGGGCACCAGGCGCCTCCTCGAAGACTCTGGCGATGTCGAGGTGGTGGCCTGCGTGAACAACGCGACTGAGCTTCTGAAGGCAGTGGACGATATGCGGCCTGACGCCGTCCTGACCGATATTCGGATGCCGCCCAGTCATCAGGTCGAAGGTATCGAGGCAGCGCAAGCGATTCGCGCCCGGCATCCGAAAGTCGGCGTGGTGGTGCTGTCGCAGCATTCAGATGCCGCGTATGCGATGCAGCTCTTCAGCGGCGGGACCGATGGCCTCGCTTATCTATTGAAGACACGTATCGGAGAGCTGGAAGAGCTGCTGCATGCCCTGCGCGAAGTGGCCGCCGGGCGTTCGGTTGTGGACTCCGGCGTGGTTGAGCGTCTGGTTGACTTTCGCTCGCGCCAGGCCGAGTCGCCGATGCGTGTGCTGAGCCCACGAGAGATCGAGGTGTTGCGCGAGATGGCGGAGGGCAAGGCAAACACGTCGATCGCCGACAGCTTGCATTTGTCCGAGTCATCGGTTGAGAAGTACGTGAATGCGATCTTCTCGAAGCTTGGTCTGTCGGAGGAGAAGGTGCTCAGCCGTCGGGTCGCGGCAGTACTGGCGTACCTCCGGGCGTCAGGGCCAGACCCTCGCGCCGACTGAGAGCTCGCGGAAGATCGGCGCGCCACGAGGACGGCCTTTGGCGGGGATGGATGGGAATCGAACCCACCCAGGACGCGTCATCGGCGCCCCGCAAACGGTTTTGAAGACCGCGGGGCTGGCACCCGCAGACGACTCTGGAGGTCCGTACAAGTTTGCTTGGGCGGGTCGTCCATCCGTGACGGGCCGCTGTAGTCCGTCACTGTGCGCCTGTGTGGCTGTCGTATTGGCTGTCGCGGACCCCGAGGTCGGCCTCTCAGGAGCAACACGTGCGACTCAGCTCAGCCTTTCCGGAACGTCAGTATCTCCTCCTTTCTGATTCGTTGCGACAACGACCCAACGCTGTTACCGGGCGGCGGAAGGTATCTGTGGCGAGCCGGCAGCGCCCTTTGCTGAGTTCGAGTCAGGCTGAAGCCATGCGCCGCAGCGGCCGTCCTACAAATCGCCGCATTGCGAATCGGAACACCATCAAACTGTGAATTCGCGACCACCATGACGACGTGTCCGTGCTTCTTCACGACCCTGGCGAGCGACGCAGCGAGACGATCCACATCACGCGCGAAGCGAGAGATCATTCCAACTTGGCGAGGGGGGAGTTTTGCATCGCGAGGAACGGCAACCTTGACCAAGCTCGCCACAAGCTCCGCGCCCCGATTCAATGACCTCTCTGCCCCGATGGTGTTCGCGCGAAGCTGACGCAGTTGCGGGATAGTCCAGCCGAGCCACACTAAGCTCATGCGATGTCCGCGCAGGTAATCGATCGCGTTCAGGTAAGGTGGCGAGGTGATGACAAGGTCAGCGACTTCTGGATCTAGGAACGACAGGTTGCGAGCATCACACCGGCGAACCTGGCTGCGAGATGAACCTTCTGCTGGGACGCCGAGACCTTCCAATCGGCGTGCGGCTGAGATGAATCCGTTATAGACGTCGAAGTCGTTGGTCTCTCGAACCTTGTGCGGGCGACTATGCGCGGTGTCCCGAGCCAGCGAAGCTCCTGAATCCTTTGTGATTATCAGACGACTCAAGGCTACACGTAGTGGATCGTCCTTTCGGGGAAGGGACGCAAGGACTCTAGCTAAACGGGACAGCGCGTCCGCCTGATTCGGTCCAAACCAAAACGACACGAATGCCGTCGTCTCGTCGTCAGACGCAACCCATTCCGGAAGCATCTGCGTGAGGCCGCGTGCCTGTCGAACGATCGCTTGCGCGCGTGATTCAAGATTGGTCAGCCATCCTGGGGAACAAGTCGACCGAGTGATGAGAATAGCCAGCGGATCAAGGTCCACACCGATTGCTTTCCGCCCTTCGTCGGCCGCAAGTCGAACGACTGTGCCGGATCCGCACATCGGGTCAAGCACGACATCGCCCCTTGCTGTCAACAAAGAGATTTTCTGCAATGCGACCTCTGGAGCCATTCGGGCCGGAAAGGGATGCAGATACCGCCGCACTCCGCCCGGGCTCACTTCTTAGCCTCCGGAACCTGTTCGACATAATCACGAATCGCCCTAAGTACCCTGCTCGGCTTGATGTTCAACTCGACCCGGTCAGGATGTGCGAAGAACAGATTCGGCGCCATTCGCGCAAGCGCGATGCAGTCGTTCTTTAGATCTTCGTCCGAGATGATCACTTGCCGGCTGAGCCTCAGCGCAGTCCGCAGCGCGCCGTACTCGACGCTGTACTTGTTATCGCTTTGCTGCTCGCTCCATATTGTTTCGAGGATGTCTGCATACGGCGCCTTCGGTGGTTCGGAGCTCAGCGTCTGGTCCACCCAGGTAGCCGCTTGCGCCGGCGTGCGCGCAATGAACAGACCTCTAAGCTGCGCCAAGCTGAGTCTCTTAATCGGCGCAGCCCGCACGAGGCGCGCCAAGTCGTGGAGATTCATCAGCGTGATGGTCTTGCCGTCCTTCGCATTGTGCTTGCGATCCGCATCGATCTCGGCAACAACGGCTCCGAGATCACCCTTCCCTGTTTCGAAACCGGGCCCGATCACGATCGCATGGTTGCAGTTGTTTTCATCGCGGTGTCTCGCGATAGTTGAAACTTCAACTCCCGCCTTTTTCACTTTTGCGCCCGGAGCTTCCTTACTCTTGGCCTCGAGAGACACTCGGTAATTACCGGGCTGACCCCCTGCCGGCGGAAGGAAGGCCTCCGCAATGCCATCGGGATCGTTCTTGGCCCCCTTTGGGATTGCCTCAAAGCCGAGCTGGTCAAAGGCTGCGACGACCGCCGACTCAAGCGCCTTCTTATCTGACGCTGCGTTCAGTAGGTCTTGAGCCACGGTCAATGAACTCCTTCGACCCCTATCTCGTGCAAGGTGTCGGAGCAGCTCATCACGCTCGGATAACACCGATTCAATCTCGTCAGCAGAGGTTCCGGTTGCCCGAAGCTGCGCCTCAAGGACGATCTCGGAGACCGCGAACAACTGCAAAGGCAGGTTCTTTCGCGTGTCATTAAATTCGTCGGCAAAATGCGCAACAAACGGGTGCTCGAGGTTGATGGAGAGAATGCCAGTTACCGCATCGAGAACCGCGATCGGCCGAAGGCCTCCGAGATCTGCAAAAACCACATCGGTTACGAGCCCGGAACCTGCCTTGATCCTTTCCTCAACATGTGTTTGAAGAGCCGCCACATCGCGGAATTGCGAGGCGTTATCAATCGTGATGTGGCGCGACGGTCGGCCTGACTCGAAACTCTCCAGGATCAGACGCAGGATCGGCCGTTCCGACAGGCTGGCGGGACTGTCAGCCAGTCGTTGCGAAGCCTTTCGTCCGCCGGCAGTTGTCGCCTCGTGTTCGTCAAGCCTTGTGCGCGCGAAATTGAAGATCCCCTGGAGCAATTGCCGAGATCGCAGGAGGCGGGGACCGTCCCTGAGGCTCTCGCGTGATGACCTAAGTTCATCGTCGAGCCGGTTGATATGTGCGACGACGCGGAACCGACTGAAGGTGCCATGTCGGAGCACGTTTCGATCGATGCCGAACCCCGGGTCGTCGGGATTGATCAATCGCTCGTTGACATAGACGAAGAAGCCATTGCTCCTTCCGATCACGTCAGCGGATTTACCCTCATCGATCGGATCCTCGAACACCTCTAAGTAGCCGGTGATAGGACCCAAGACCTTGTCGGTCACATGCCAGTGCCGATAGTTCGACACTCCGAACTTCTTGTCAGTTCCGGCAATGAGATCCGGTGCAGCTGGCTTAGGGATTTCCTTCAGCTGCCGCCCGATGAGCCACGTTCCGACCTTCGGCGCGGCTAGTTTTGACGATTCGACAAGAGTGCCATCGAGGTAAAGGTGGAAATCGTCGCGGAGGGGCATTGCAGTTGACAGGACCCATCTCAATCGCGGCACTGAGATCTCTTGGGCCATCGGCTTTAGATCGCTGATGATGGCGACTGTCCAACTCGGGCTGGCGCCTACGCCGAACAGTTTCATGCTGCCTAGGCCACCCTTCGAATTGAGCCATGGTCGCAGCGCATCGCGCGCCTCTGCCTTCGTTAGCGTCCGAAGCGGCAGCTGCACATGCTGACGGCGCCTACCTTTTGCGGTTTGGGCTTCCCCGGGCAAGCTCACTGTAGATGGAATCTGGCTGAAGTCCATCGTCGTCGAGACGTACTGGCCGCCTTTTGTGAGACTTATATGCGTCAGTCGCTGACCGAGCACGTACGACGCAAGCTTGCCAATGCCGAATTTCCCGATGGTGTACCTACCCGCGCGAGTCACGCGGTTCCGCCTTTTGATCGAATCGCCAACGATCCAATGAATCTTCAGTCCGCCGGCATCCATCCCTGCGCCGTTGTCGAAGACCGCTATCGTTGCATCGGCGGACGCGAGATCCTTACTGACCGCTACGTCGACTGAGGTCGCGTCGGCGTCGAACGAGTTAGAGACGAGCTCCTCGATCGCCTTATTCGGGCTGCTATAGAGGCCCTCCGAAAAGAGGCCAATGATCTGATACGTAATCTCGACGTCGATCTGGTCGGTGACCGTGCCGGCGTCATGAAAAGACGGCGCGGTCACGCGCGACATCTTAGAGACAGTTTTTGCTGCACCGGCCTCATGCCACCGAATTCACGGCCTGAATCCCGATGTAGGTGCTGGTCGTGGTCCGCGTCGCACAGTCGAACAAGTCACGGTTTCCGTCATGCGGGCGATTATACGAACAGGCGTTTGGGATGTCGATGTTAAGCCCCCAATGTATGTCTGAGAAGGTTGCCCCTCAACTGTCGCGGCTGTCCACATGGCTGTCATTAGCGTCTGATTTGGCGGGGATGGATGGGAATCGAACCCACCCAGGACGCGTCATCGGCGCCCCGCAAACGGTTTTGAAGACCGCGGGCGGCACCAGCCGCCGAACATCCCCGAAAGGAATGCTAGGTCGAGCGCCGCATCCGACCAGCGAAAACGAGAGCCGCGGCCGCCGCGTCCAGCACCGCGGCGCTGAAGGTTGCGAACACCGACGGATAGAACAACGCGTCGTCGGTGGCCGGGATCAGATACCCGCAGGTCGCAGGCGACGGCCTCATCGCCGCGTACAGATGGACCGGCGATTGACCGAAGCACTGATACCCGGAGTTGAAGATCGCCGGCTCGCTCAGCGCGAGGATCCCGCCGAGCACGGCCAGTGCCGTCGACGCGAGCACCAAGACGATCTCAAAAGTTGCCGTACGACTGGTGGGCGTGCGCGCAGACCGCACGCCGAGCAGGCACGCGACGCCGGCCAGCAGCATGGCGAGTGCGAAAGCGCCGAACGCGTCGTCTGAGGGAAGGAAGTCCTCGGCGGCGAGGGAGCGATCGTTGAGAACGATGGCAGCCACCAGCAATACGACCGCGAAGCCGGAGCACGCGGCTGCCGCCCACCGCAATCGGTGCGCGCTCATCCCTTGGTCAGGTCTGCGAAACCTGGACCCGCCCTCGGCTCAGGAATACAACCGATGCAATGGCCAGCACACCGCCGGCCGCCGCCGCCACCGCGGCCACGTAGAACAACGGGAAGCTCTGCTCAGGGATCGGGGTCCCTTCGGGGCACTCCATGGCGCCCGGATCCATGCATTGGAGGCTCAGGTTGACCATCGTCGGCGAGAAGAAGATGAAGACGCCGGCGAGCAACGCCACAACGGCCGCGAGCACGGCAAGGAGGACAGCACCGCCAGACCGGTCGGCGCCCCTGTACGCCCGGATGCCGAGCAGCGCGGCGAGGAAGGCCAGCAACGCAGCGAGTCCCACCGCATAGCTGGACAGGTCGGACATCTGCCCGCCCGCGGCCCTGACGGCGTACTCGTTGACTACGATCGCGATCAATGAGCTAATGCCCGCCGCGGCGACGAGCACAAGGCCGATTCGCCATGAGGATCCGGCCGAAGCAAGATCGGAAGCCACCGCGGACGAGCCGGCCGGGTTCACAGGAACCATCTCACCCATAGGCGCTCTAGCGCCTGTGAGTCTAGATCAGGGCTTCGAGCTTCGCCTTGAGATCGCCTTTCATGTTCGGCCGGTAGCCGACGGTCCGGTCGGCCGCCTTCCCGTCCTTGAAGATGATCACGGTCGGGATCGACATGATCCCGAGCTGCATCGGCGTCGACGGGTTCTGGTCGATGTCCATCTTCATGACCTCAACCTTCTCGCCCAGCTCACCGTGGATCTGCTCGACGATCGGCGCGATCATCCGGCAAGGGCCGCACCAGGTCGCCCAGAAGTCGACAAGCACCGGCTTGCTGGACTTGAGGACCTTGGCTTCGAAATCTGTGTCGCTGACGGTCTGGATGTTTCCCATATCTACCTTCTAATCACTGGAATCCGATTGGGACGGCTTTGATTCCGCCTTGGACTCAGCCTTGGGTTCCGCCTTGGATTCCGCCGCGGGCTTGCTCTCGGCTGCCTTCTCGGCCGGCTTGTCGCCGCCCGACTCCGAGCCGTTCGAGGTACCGGAATCCGACGAGGACTTCGAGTTCTTGTAGTCGGTCGTGTAGTAACCGCTGCCCTTGAAGATCACGCCCGCGGCGTAGACCTTCTTGGTGAGCTCGCCACCGCACTTTGGGCACTCCTTGAGCGGCGCGTCGGACATCTTCTGCAGCACCTCAAACTCGTGTCCGCAGCTGCTGCATCGGTATGGGTATGTGGGCATTTGTTCGGGTTCCTACTCTAGATCGTTCGGTTCGCGTCCAAGCGGTGGATGACCATCCCGGATGGTGGCTTGGGGTGGAAGTAAGTGCTCTTCTGAGGAAGAGTTTTCCCTTCCTGGGCCAGCTTCAAAACCGTGCGGAGGTGGGGCGGGCCGAGGAAGAAGGCGCTGACGCCGACGCCCTCGTCCACCCACTGCACCGCCTGGCGGGCGTCGCGCGTGTAGAGCAGGAGGTCCTCGGGGTTCCGGCGGCCGAGCAGGTTGTCGATGACCTGCCGGTGCAGCTCGACCACCGCCATCTCGCCCTCCAGCTCGAGGACCTGGAACCGGCCTTCCCGGTAGACGCCCGCCGCCACCCTGCCGTCGATCGCGGCCAGCACCTCCTCCAGCGACTCCGCCGGCTCCCCGCCTGTGACCGCGATGCCCGCCTTCAGCACCCGGTGTGTCGGCGCGACGTGCAGGCCCGGATCGCCGATGTCGGTCAGCAGGGCGAGGGTGAATCGCGACGCGGCGTCGGCCGGCCCGCCGACCTCTTCCGAGTAGGCGAGCGTCGTCTCGTACCGGTGGTGACCGTCGGCGATGAGCACCGGCGCCGCCGCCAGCGCCGCACGAACCTGGTCGGTCCATTCGCCGGCCGGAACCCGCCAGAGCCGCTGGCGGAGCCCCTCGGAATCGTCGAACTCCGCGAGCGGCGCGTCGCCGGCGGCGCGCGCCAGCAGGGCGGGCACGCCGGTCTCGGCGCCGTCGAAGACGAACCAGAGCGGCTCCAGGCTCGCGCCGGTTGCGCGCAGCAGCGCCAGCCGGTCCTCCTTTGGCCCGCGATGTGTGCGCTCGTGGGGCAGCACGATCCCGCGGTCGTACGGCTCGAGGCGCATCGCCGCGATGAGGTCGCGGCGCGTGGCGCCGCGCACGTCAACCTCGTGCACGTACATCGAAGGCTCGTCGGACCGCAGCACGCCCGAGGCGATCCACTCCTCCAGACGCCGCGCCGCGCCGGCGTAGTCGGTGCCGGGCCGGATGAGCCGGATAAAGTTGTGCGGCGAGCGCGCCTCGAACCCGGCGACGTCGCCGGCCGCGATGACGTCGTACGGCGGCGTGACCAGCTCGGTCAGGCGCGAGGTGTCCGCGTACCGGATGCCGGGCAGCGCCCGGACGTCAGCTATCGCCGCCTCCGCGCAGCTCGACGTAGTGGAGGTCGGACAGCCCATCCACCCCGCGCAGGTTGTCGAGGACGTCGTCGCCGACCACGTCGTCGACGGCCAGGATCATCATCGCGTGGCCACGGGGCGCGTCGCGGCCGACCTGCATGCTCGCGATGTTCACGTCATGCTCACCGAGGATCGTGCCGATGCGGCCGACGATGCCGGGGCGGTCCTCGTGGCGGCTGATCACGAAGCGTCCGTCGGCGTGGAGGTCGACGCGGAACGAGTCGATGCGCACGATGCGCGCCTCGCCCATCAGGACCGTGCCCGCCAGCTCGTGGCCGTGCATGCGCAGCGTGATCAGCGACGTGTAGCTACCGCGCGCGGGCGTGCGCCGCTCGACGATGCGCATGCCGCGGCCCGCGGCGATCAGGCGCGCATTCACCGAGTTGATGCGCTCCTCGGTGAAACCCTGCAGCACCCCGCGTATCGCGGACGCGGTCAGCAGGCTCACGTCGTGCTGCGCGAGCTGGCCCTCGTACTCGAGCTCGACGACGCCGACCCGGCCGCCGAACAGCTGCGTGTGCAGCGACGCAACCCGCTCGGTGAGCTCGGCGAACGGACGCAGGTAAGCGAGCTCTTCGGGCGGCAGCGACGGCGCGTTGACGGCGAAGCGCGGGAGGTCGCCGGCGAGCACGGCGGCGACCTCCTCCGCCACGTCGAAGGCGACCGATGCCTGCGCCTCGACCGTCGACGCGGCGATGTGCGGCGTGGCGATGAAGTTCGGCAGCGTGAAGAGCGGGTTCTCGCCCGGTGGCTCCTGCTCGAACACGTCGGACGCGGCGGCGGCGGGCGTGCCCGCCTTGAGCGCCTGGTAGAGCGCGGCCTCGTCGATGATGCCGCCTCGCGCGGTGTTGATCAGGCGTGCCGTCGGCTTCATGAGCCCGAGCTCGCGTCCGCCGATGAGGCCGCGGTTCGCCTCGACCAGGGGCACGTGCACGGTGACGAAGTCGGCTCGCTTCAGCAGCTCGTCGAGCGGCACGAGCTCGACGTTGAAGAGCTCGGCCCGCTCGATCGACACGACCGGGTCGAACGCGATGACGTCCATCTCGAGGCCGTGCGCGCGCTTGCTCACCTCGGACCCGACGTTCCCGAGCCCGACGATACCCAGGGTCTTGCCCCGGATCTCGACGCCCGTGTACTTCGAGCGCGTCCATTCGCCACGGCGGATCGACGCGTCGGCCTGCGGCACCGAGCGCGCGACCGCGAGCAGCAGCGCGATCGTGTGCTCCGCGGCCGCGACAATGTTGCCGCGCGGCGCGTTCACGACGAGGATGCCGCGGCGCGTCGCCGCCGCGACGTCGATGTTGTCCACTCCGACGCCGGCGCGGCCGACGACGCGCAGCTTCTTGCCCGCCTCGATGACGGGTGCGGTCACCTTTGTCTCGCTGCGCACGACGAGCGCGTCGTAGTCGCCGATCGTCGCCACGAGCTCGGCCTCGCCGAGCTTGCCCGCGACAGTCACCTCGCCCTCGCGGCGCAGCCGCGCGATGCCGTCTTCGGCCAGCGGGTCGGCGACCAGGATCCGCGGCACGCCGTCGAGTCTAGGCTGGCACGCCCTGGAGCGAGGTGGTCGCGGCGGCCACCGCGCGGCCGTCGGCGGGCGCGACGTCGAGCTCCTCGCACGCCTGCTCGAGCGCCCACAGCACCTGGATCACGTCGCCGTCGCCGATCGCGCCGAGGTGCCCGACCCGGATCATCTTGCCGTTCATCTTCCCCTGGCCCCCGGCAATGACCACGCCGTACCTGTCGTTCAGCAGCTTGCGCAGGGCGCTGACGTCCAGCCCGGGCGGCGGCAGCGCCGACGTCACCGTGTTCGAGCGAAAGCCCTCACGCGCGTAGAGCTGGAAGCCGAGCGCGAGCAGGCCCGCCTGCGTCGCCCGCGCCAGTCTTGCGTGGCGCTCGTACACGTTGTCGAGCCCTTCCTCCTCGATCATGCGCAGGCCTTCCTGCAGCGCGTAGGCGACCTGGATCGCCGGCGTGAACGGAGTCATGCCTTTGTCGGCCCAGGTCTTGGCCTCCTTCCAATCGAAGTAGAAGCGAGGCGCGCGCGCGTGGCTCTGCTGCTCCCAGGCGCGCTCGCTGACGCTCACCAGCGCGATGCCCGGAGGCGCCATCCAGCCCTTCTGCGAACCGCTGACCGCGACGTCGATGCCCCATGCGTCGGTCTCGATGTCGATGGAGCTGATCGAGCTGACGCCGTCGACCACGACGACCCGGCCGGCGTCGCGGCCGACGCGCGCGAGCTCGCGGAGCGGGTTGGTGAGACCGGTCGACGTCTCGTTGTGCGTGAGCAGCACTACCTTCGCCTTCGGGTGGTTCGCGAGCACGTGCGCGAGGTCGTCCGGGTCGACCGGCTGCCCCCATTCGAACTCGAGGCGCACGACGTCGCAGCCGTACGCCGCGGCGAGCGCCGCGAATCGCTCGCCGAAGTTTCCGCAGAGCGCGACGACGACCTCGTCCCCGGGCGAAACGAGGTTCGCCACGGCCGACTCCAGGCCGCCCGTGCCGGACGAGGTCAGGAGGAGCAGGTCGTTCTTCGTCTTGAACACGCGCTTCGCGCCGGCCGTGACCTCGGCGAGGATCGCCGCGAACTCGGGTCCGCGGTGATCGATCAGCGGCCGGTTCATCGCCCGCACGACGCGTTCGGGAAGCGGCGTCGGGCCCGGGATGCGCAGCTGCGTGGTGAACGTCATGGGCGTGCTCCTACGAGGATTTGGAGGGCGCGGGTAGTTTAACCCGCGCCCTGACGTCTAGCGAAGCTCGGTCGTGTACGGGAGCAGAGCGATCGCGCGCGCGCGCTCGAGCGCGACGGTGAGCGGCCGCTGGTGCTTGGCGCACGTGCCGGTGACGCGCCGGGGGAGGATCTTGCCGCGGTCGCTGACGAAGCGGCGCAACCGCGAAACCTCCTTGTAGTCGATGTAATCGACCTTCTCGGCGCAGAAGCTGCATACCTTTCTGTGCTGGCGCTTCGGTGCGCGCGACGAGTCGCGGGGACCGCGGTCGGACGAGCCCCCCGACGAGGGTGGTCTCGATGTCGTTGATGCCATTTGGTCGCTGTGCTCCTAGAACGGAATGTCGTCGGGATCGACGTCCCGAGGAATGTCTTCGCCGTTGTCCTCCGGAGCGCCCGGAGACGCAGGTCGCGCCGCCGGCGCCCCGGCGCCCGCGCCGGCGCCGCCACCCGCCCCGCGCGGCTCGAGGAACTGCACGTCGTTCGCGATGATCTCGGTGACGCGCCGCTTCTGGCCGTCCTGGCCCTCCCACGAGCGGGTCTGGATCCGGCCTTCGACGTAGACGAGCGCGCCCTTGCGCGTGTACTGCGCAACGATCTCGGCAAGGTTTCGCTTGCCGATCGGGTACGCGACGATGTTGTGGTAGTCGGTGAACTCCTTGCGTTCGCCGTCAGGGCCTGACGAGTAGCGGTTCGTCGCGATGCTGAAGTTCGTCACCGCGGTCCCGCTGGGCGTGTAACGCATCTCGGGATCCTTGGTCAGACGGCCGATAAGCAGCGCTTTGTTGAGGCTGGACATTACCTCTCCTCCCGACCACCGTCCGATGCATCCGCCGCGTTCGCGTCACCCGACGACTGAGCGGTCGCGGGCTGAAGGCTCTCCTCCGCGGGCGGCGGCGCGGCGGGGGCGGTCGCGGTGGGCTTCTCCGCCTTGCGCACGATGAGGTGCCGGAGCACCTCTTCCGTGATCTTCAGGGCGGACTCGAGCTCGGGCACGCGGCCCGGGTCGATCGTGAAGTCCTGGAGGACGTATGAGCCTTCCTTCTGGTGCTTCACCTCGTAGGCGAGCTTGCGCTTACCCCAGAGGCTGGTCTGCTCGGTGCTGCCGCCGGAGCGGCCGATCAGCGAGTTGACCCGCTTGACGATGTCCTGGACCTTGTCCTCCTCGAGGTCCGGACGGACGATGTAGAGAACTTCGTAGTCCCGCAAAAGCGGCCTCCTTCCTATGGGTTCAGGCCTCGCGAAACGGGCGCGGGAATGCGACCGGTCGAGGCCAGAAAGGTCAGCCCGGTATTCTATCAGTCCTTCGATGAGCTCCCAGAGCCGCTCCAAGCAGACGATCCGTGGTGCCAAAACGGGCGGCAAGTCCGGAAGCAAGGGCGCGCGCCGTACGCCCGGCCGGTCGACGGAGACGCCCTACCTCGCGTTCATCGTGGGCGGCATCCTGCTGCTGCTGTTCGTCGGTCTCTTCATCTACGGCGCCATCAACAACAAGTCGACGGGCACGCCGTCGGTGCAGGGGTCGAAGGCCACGATCTCGTGCGATGCGCTGGAGCGGACGCAGGTCCACTACCACGTGGGCATCCAGGTCGTGCTGCACGGGACGCCCGAGACGAACTTCCTGACGCCGGGCGCCGGCATCCAGGGCGGCGAGACGGCGCCGACCTGCTTTTACTGGCTGCACGTGCATTCGGCGAACGCGAACACGATCCACATCGAGTCGCCCGCCGCGGACGTGTTCACCCTCGGCGACTGGTTCAAGGTGTGGGACACGTGGTCAACGCTCAACGGGCAATCGCACGAGAAGCTCAGCTCGACGCAGGTCGGCCAGTACAAGCTGCAGACCGGCGATGAGATGAAGGTCTACGTCGACCTGAACGACGGCAAGGGGCCGCAGCTCTACGACGGCGATCCCACGAGCATCCTGCTCAAGGCGCACGAGGTGATCACGATCGTCATCGGCCCGCCCGACCTGCAGCCAAGCGACGGCCGCTTCCCGCAGTTCACCTTCGCGCAGGGGCTATAAGGGCCGGCTCTCCCCTCCCCGCTTGCGGGGAGGTCGGGAGGGGACGAAGTCATAACTCCAGCAAAGCCCGCGCCGACTGGTAGTGCTCCAGCGCCGCGCGGCTGTCGCCGGAGCGCACGGCCCGGTCCGCCAGCCGCAGATGTGAGTCCGCCGCGCGCGCAGGGTCCTTGCCGCCCATCGTGAACTGCTCGCCGCTCGACACCGCGCGCCAGCGCTCGAGCCGGTGCGAGTCGTGGTGCATGCGGATCGTCTTCCTCTCCGCCGCCAGGATCGCGTTCGCCTCGTCGTCGCGGCCGAGCGCTTTCAGCGCCTCGGCCCGCGCCAGGCTGCGATCGGTGGCGAGCGGCCACTCCGAGCCCGTCACGTCGTCGAGCGCCGCGAGCGCCTGCCGCGGCCGCCCCCGCAGGAGCAGGATGCGCGCCCGCTCCAGCGCCAGCTCGCGATCGAGGCTCGGGAGCCGCCCCTCGAGCAGGTAGTCGACCTGCGTGCCCAGCCGGCCCGCGATCACGCGCAGCACGCGCGTCGAAGGCTGGGCCTTCCCGAGCTCTACCTGGTTGAGGAAGGCACGGCTGAAATCGCCCTGCGCGACCTTCGCGAGGGACAGCCCGCGCTCGGCGCGGAGCTTGCGGATCCGCTCACCGAGGGTGACTGGATTGGCGACCGATTTCGAATAGCGTGGCGTAAAGCTGAAGTTTACGCGTGACCGCTAGAGATAGTCGCGAGGGTCGAGGCTGCGCGTGATCGTCGTGAAGTTCTCGAAGCCGTTCTCGGTGACCATGCCGGTGTCCTCGATGCGGACACCGCCGAGCTCCATCTGGTAGAGCCCGGGCTCGACGGTGATCACGTCGCCCGGGCGCAATGGCTCGTGGTTTGCGCCGCGCACGCCCGGCGCCTCGTGCACCTCGAGGCCCACGCCGTGCCCGGTCGAGTGGTTCATCGTCGCGACGCCCTCCTGTCCCTCGTACCCCTTCGTCGTCGTCGCAAAGCCGCGGTCGACCAGCACCTGGCAAGCCATGTTGTGCACGTCTGAGGCGGGCACGCCCGCGCTGATCGTCTCGATCGCGGCGTCGAGCGCCTGCAGCGTGGCGCCGTGCATGCGCCGGATCACCTCGGGCACCTCTCCGACCACCACCGTGCGGGTGAGGTCGCCGTGCTGATGGCTGTCGCGCCCGACCGGAAAGATGTCGATGATCACGGGCGCGCCGGCGCGGATCTGCCCCGAGCCGCGGAAGTGCGGCATCGCGTTGTCGGGCGACCCGGCGATGATCATGTCCGGGCACGCGTGACCCAGCTCGCCAAGGAGCAATGACGCGCGCGCGTAGAGGTACTCCGAGGTGAGCGGCCGGCCGTCGCTCCACAGCAGGCCGTCGCGAATCTCGGCCTCGGCGAGGTGGCGCACGACCTCTCTCACCGCGGCCTCGGCTGCGCGCTGCGCCTGGCGGATGCCCTCGGCCTCGGCCGGCGTCTTGTGGCGGCGTTCGGAGACGAAGAGGTCGTGGTCGATGACGACGTCGAGGCCGGTCGCGCGCAGCCCTTCGAGGTAGGCGGCCTGCAGCCGAGGCGACACGCGAATCGAGTCGACGCCGCGCTCGCGCAGCATCCTCGACGCCACGCGCGGCATCTCGGTGTAGTCGTCGCCCCCGCCATGGCCGGCGTCCGCGTACGACATCTTCCGCGCCGCCTTGCTCGTCTGGCTCACGCGGTCGATCTCGAGCGAGCTCGCGACGACGACGTCATCGCCCTCCGCGAAGCGCACGTACAGCCCCGTCTCCACGGGCACGCCGACCGCGTACGTGTAGTCCGCGTCGTTCTCGCCCGCGGGAATGAGGACGAGTGGCAGCTTCCCGATCGCCCCGCGCTTGCGCTTCTTCGCGGGCGCCGAAGCGGGCGCGCCCGCGCCGTCCGCGTCGCGCCACAGCCCGGCGGTCTCAACGGCGTTCGCGACCGCCTGCAGCAGCGCGTCGTCGGCGCGCGTGCGCGCCTGCTTCTGGCGGCTCTTCCCCTCGAGGTTCAGCTTCTCCTGCACCTCGTAACCGCGCGTGTAGGCGACCTCGTAGCCGAGGTCGCGAAGCTGCGCGAGGTCGCGCCGCAGAGTGCGCTCGGAAACGCCGGCCTTCTCGGCCAGCTCGAGCGGGTTGAGCCCAGGCTCGGAGATGATCGCCGCAAGCACGCGGAGCAGCCTCGCCAGGCGCTCTGCGCGGTTCACGGTCAGGCCGCGGTCAGCCGATCTCTTCCCAGGAGGTGCTGCCGCCCTCGAACGGGTCGGGCTCGGCCTCCTCCTGGTTGCCGACCTTCTGGTGGAAGCGGCTCGCGATCATCTGGTAGGCCAT
>Ga0070741_10002012_pt1 | contig 57093 bp, 60 predicted proteins | sample Coa_R1_4_FD_66440 | JGI IMG/M metagenome (GOLD analysis project Ga0070741, IMG submission 66440) | Surface soil microbial communities from Centralia Pennsylvania, which are recovering from an underground coalmine fire - Coalmine... | ecosystem: Environmental > Terrestrial > Soil > Unclassified ... | reverse complement strand
CCTCGACTGAGTTTCGAAGGTTTGAAAGTCTATTATTCCGATAGACATAGTCCCTAAGAGCAACCGGGCTGCCAATCGCGTCTCGAGTTAAGTTGCTGACTTTAAAGAGAAACAGCTGCTGTGTCCGGACAGAAGTGGCAGACATATGCAGCACATTTCACCTTGGTTGCACCTCTTTGCTGCCCCGGGATGCAATAGGTTGCCGCATCCAGCGTTGCCTCTCACAATGCGTTACGATCACGGCAGCTTAATCACAACTAATATGATAGACATACTGGAATAACAAAGCACCAAAAATGTGTGCGGCCCGCTTACCTGGGTCCCGGAACAGCACTCCCCGGATGTTGGGGCGAAGTCAATCGTGGTTGGCGGTCACCTTGTTGTGTGATCAGGCTCACTACCCCGCAGTACAGAACGGTCAATACTGCTCTGGACGGACCGCTCGGTTCAGACCGGGAATGCGGGGGGCTCGCTGTGGTAACCTGACTGCATCCGCGGCCTGGACCGGTGAGGTCAAAATGTGGGGAATAATTGGCTCCCCACTCAGTTTAGTAACACGGAGGACACATGTTTGAAGGTCTATTTCAGCCGATGCACCTGCTGGTGATTCTGGGAATCGCGTTGCTGGTGTTTGGTCCCAAGAAGCTGCCTGAATTGGGGAAAGGTCTGGGGGAAGGGATTCGCGGCTTCAAGAACGCTATGAAGGACGGCGAGCAGCCACCCGACAGCAAGAGCTAAGACTTCCACGCGCCGCCCCGCGAGGTGATTGCCGTCGCGGTACCTTCATTTCCACTCCGGATTTTCTGGTACGCCTTCCGGTTGCGCGATGCGCCATCCTCCGCAATTCTCCGCGAGTCTGATACTGTGATTCGCCCGTGTCAGACAACCGCCAGCTCGACGCCGCCTGGACCTACCACAACGCCACGAAACATTCTCCGGCAAGCATCCGGAATGACCGGCACTTCCTGGACTGGGCCAACCAGCCGCTTCCCTTCAAGATTTACGCGACTCTCGATCCTGTGCCACTGCCGCGCGATTTCGAGCAAACTGGCGTGGCCGCTCTTTCCGCCATAGTCGAGACGATTCCGCCTGCTCGAGAGGCCGTGCCCTCACTCGTCGCGCTGGCGCAACTGCTCTATTTTTCCGCGGGCATCACCAAGCGGCGAACCTATCCGGGCGGAGAGATTTTCTTTCGCGCGGCAGCCTGTACCGGGGCTCTGTATGAGATCGAATTGTACGTTGCTTGCGGCGATCTGCCCGATCTCGCGGCCGGCTTGTACCACTTCGCGCCTGCGGATTTCGGACTGAGAAGGCTGAGAACCGGCGATTATCGCGGAGTGCTGGTCGAAGCGACGGCCGGCGAACCTTCCGTCGCGCACGCTCCCGCGGTCATCATCTGCACGGGAACCTATTGGCGCAATTCGTGGAAATACCAGGCCCGCACCTACCGTCATTTTGGTTGGGACAACGGCACGATGCTGGCGAACCTGCTGGCCATGAGCACGGCGCTGGGGCTGCCTGCGAAAGTTGTCGCCGGTTTCGTGGACGACGAGCTAAACCGGCTGCTCGGCGCAGACACGCTGCGTGAGGTCGCGTTTGCCTTCGTCCCGGTCGGGCATTCCTCACAAAATCCTCCAGCCGCACCGAGGGAGATTCCACCCCTCCCACTCGAAACCGTGCCCCTTTCCAAGCGTGAAGTGGACTATCCCCTCATGCGGGAGATGCATGCGGCCTCGTCCCTGCGCTCGCCGGAAGAAGTGGAGCAATGGCGTGGAGGAGCGCCGGCGATTGCCGCTCCTGAGTCTTCGCGTCCCCTCATCCCTCTCCAGCCGCTTCCCGAGGCGGAGATGCCGCGGGACACGATCGAACAGGTGATTCTGCGGCGTGGCTCGACCCGCAGATTTGCGCGGAAACCAATCACCTTCCCACAGCTGTCAACGCTTCTCGATCGGGCAACACGAGGAATTGCCGCGGATTTTCTCGAACCTCTTGGAGCGCACCTGAATCAGCTTTATCTCGTGGTGAACGCGGTCGAAGGAATCGAAGCTGGAGCCTATTTTTTTAATCGCCAGCGGCGCGGCCTGGAGCTTCTGAAACCTGGGGAGTTTCGCGATCAAGCCGGACATCTCGGACTCGACCAGGATCTGCCTGCGGATGCCAGCGTGGCGGTGTTTTTCCTGGCCGATCTGGAGGCCATTCTCAAGCGTTACGGCAATCGCGGTTACCGGGCCGTTCAGTTGGAAGCCGGCGCCATCGGCGGCAGGCTGTATCTCGGTGCCTATGCCCTGCATCTGGGCGCCTCCGGACTGACTTTTTACGATGACGAGGCAGTGAAATTCTTCTCGCCTCACGCCGAGGGCAAGAGCGCAATTTTCCTGGTCGCCTTGGGCCGCAGCGCCAAAGCGAACGCCCCGTAATCTTCCTCACAGCGCCCAGTGACCTACGTCACACCCTCGACGGTCACCGCTGCCCATAATGACTAATCGCGGGCGGATTTTTTCTCTCCGCCGTGGGGGTGTTCGTGGCAGCAAAAGGTACGGTTTCCATTACCGTGGAGCGCTGCAAAGCCTGCGGCTTCTGCGTCGAATTTTGTCCGACGAAGGTGTTAGCGCTCTCCTCCGCATTCAACTCCAAGGGCTATCACGCACCGCACGTGGTCGCGCCGGAGAAGTGCAGCGGTTGCGATCTGTGCGGCATGTACTGTCCTGACTTTGCCATCTTCGGCTACCGCTTGAACGTGGCCAAAGCCGCCGCCGAACCGGGGGCTAGCGATGCAAGCTGATCCTCGTGGGGTTCTGACCGGTGTGCACTTTATTGATGGCGACCACGCCTGCTGTGAAGGAGCACTGGCCGCGGGTGCGCGCTTCGCTGCCGGATATCCGATTACGCCTTCGACCGAGGTGGTCGAGCGCTTTGCCAGCCGCGTTCCCCTGGTGGGTGGCACCTTCATCCAGATGGAGGACGAGTTGGCCGCGTCGATCGCGATTCAGGGCGCAGTCTGGGGCGGGGCAAAAGCTTTTACCGTGACCTCCGGCCCGGGCTTCTCACTGATGATGGAACATATCGGTTACGCGATCATGACGGAAACGCCTTGTGTGTTCGTCAACGTGCAGCGCGGCGGTCCGTCCACCGGATTGCCAACGCTTCCTGCGCAATCCGACATGATGCAGGCGCGCTGGGGATCGCATGGCGATTACGAAATCATTGCGCTCTGCCCGAATTCGCCTCAGGAATGTTTCGATCTGACCATCCGCGCCTTCAACCTCGCCGAGCGCTATCGGCTTCCGGTGCTGCTCATGATGGACGAAGTGGTGGGGCACATGACGGAAAAGGTGGTAATTCCGCCGGCGGAGGAGATTGAAGTCGAGCCGCGCCACCATACCCAAAAATCCGCCGCTGAATATCTGCCTTATGGAACCAACGGCAACAGAGTTCCGGAGATGGCGCACGCGGGCGAAGGTTATCGCTTCCACGTTACGGGACTGACTCACGATGAGCGCGGCTATCCCAACATGAACGTGCCCACCCAGGACAAGCTGGTACGGCGTTTACAGGAGAAGATCACCGGTGCGACGGACGACATTGTCGTGTGTGAGGAGGACGGGATTGAGGGCGCCGATGTTGTCGTCGTCTCGTACGGCATCACCTCCCGGGTGGCACAGCGCGCCATCGATCTGGCCCGCGCCAAAGGATTGCGGGTCGGGAAATTCCGCCTGATCACCGCCTGGCCTTTTCCCCACGCCCGGATCGCGGCGATTGCGGCGCAGACCAAGGCTTTTGTGGTGCCGGAAATCAACCTGGGCCAGATGGTGCGCGAAGTTGAACGCACCGCCAACGGAAAAGCCAGGACATTTGCCGTTTCTCATGCTGGAGGCGGAGTACACCGGCCCGAGGAAATTCTCGAAGTCATCGAGGAGGCGGCACGATGAGCGCACCCAAGGTCATTAACCCTGTCGAACCCTTCCTGCGCTCCGATCGCATGCCGCACATCTGGTGTCCTGGATGTGGCATCGGCACTACCGTGAACTGCTTCACGCGCGCGCTCATCGATTCCAAAGTTGATCTTGATCACCTGGCCCTGATCTCAGGGATCGGCTGTACCGGCCGCGTAGCCGGCTATGTCAAGCTGGATTCGTTTCACACCACGCACGGCCGCGCCATTCCATTCGCCACTGGCATGAAATTGGCCAATCCGAAATTGAACGTGGTCGTCTACTCGGGCGATGGAGATCTTTCGGCGATTGGCGGCAATCACCTGATTCACGCGGCTCGCCGCAACGTCGATATCAAGGTGATTTGCGTTAACAACCTGGTGTATGCGATGACCGGCGGCCAGAGCGCTCCCACAACGCCGAGCAAGGCGATCACGTCGACCATGCCTTATGGCAGTTACGAGCCTTCGTTCAATCTTCCGCACCTGGTGGAAGCGGCGGGAGCCGTCTATGTGGCACGGTGGACCACTTTCCACGTACGACAACTTGCCCGCTCCATGGCAGAAGCGTTTCAGAAGAAGGGCTTCTGCTTCATTGAGGTGCTGTCGCCCTGCCCTACGCTCTACCAACGCCGCAATCGAATGGGCGACGGGCTGGACACCATGAAGTTTTACAAAGAGAAAAGCAAGATCCGCAACGGCGCTCCCACCGCGGAAGTTGGACTCACCCTGCAGGGTGAAATCACGGTAGGAAAATTTGTGGATCGCGACCGCCCGGATTATCGCGAGCTCCTGCAGGGTCAGATGAGGGAGTCCCTGGGTGAGCGCTATGTTGAGGAAACGGAGCTGGTATGCAGCTGACGGAAATTCGTATTGCTGGATTCGGCGGTCAGGGCGTGATCCTCTCTGCCATCGTGATTGGCAAGGCCGCCTCCATCTTCCAGGGCGGCTACGCCACCATGACGCAGAGTTTCGGCCCCGAAGCGCGTGGAGGAGCCTGCAGCGCCCAAGTCATCACCTCCGATAACCCGGTGCTTTATCCGTACGTAGCTAAGCCGGACATCCTGGTACTCATGTCGCAGGAGGCATACACGCGATTTCTTCCGGAGATTAAGGACAACGGTATTCTGATCGTCGAGCAGGATTTAGTCCGGCTTTCAGATATCAAAGCCGGAGTGCGCGTTTTTAGTGTGCCGGCCACCCGTTTCGCCGAAGAATTGGGCAAACGCATGGTGTTGAACTCGGTCATGGTGGGATTCTTCGCCGCGGTGACTCACGTCGTCGATCCCGATGCGCTGCGACGAGCCGTCGAGGATTCTGTGCCGGCTGCGTTCCGCGACCTGAACCTCAAGGCTTTTGACAAAGGGTTCGAATACGGGCTGACGCCCGCCGCCCATGTGAGTGAACATAGTGGGGAGGAAGTTCCTGCTTTTGACGGCGTGGCCTGATCGGCTACCGCTTACAACGCACTCGAGATGCGCACGGCCCGGGAGGGCTGTTGCAGACGGGTGAGGTGCGAAACCGTTGAAGTCAACTGCTGGTACGCATCGGCCACAGCCGCCGGCGATACCCAAGCCCCCGGCACCAGCGTTGCAGGATAAAGCTTCAACAAAGCGAGCAGGGCGTAGATCCGTAAATGCATGGCGCTGTTCACCAGTTGCTGCGCTGCCAGCGCCACTTGAGGATCGTCACTCCTCCTGGCTGCTTGACCCAAACGCAGCAGCACTGCGGCATTGTGCGCCGCACATCGGACGTAGGCGATCGCGGCCAGCATCCTCTGTTTTTGAATTTTGCGGAAATCACGTGCGTGAAGATTGGCGCGCAGGAACTCTTCTTCACTGGGATCTATCAGGTTTCGGAATGCTGCCAGGTCCACAGGTCTGGTTTGCTGCGGAAGATCGCGTAAGTCGGCGACAGCTTGCGCGCGTCCTCGGGTCACCCAAAATAGAAACGCCGTCACTAACAGCGCAATCGCGACTAAAATCAAAGCAATCGTCATCTCTGCAGTAACCTCAGCAGTTCCTGATTCCACTTTTCCAAGTCATGGGCCGGAGGAGCCGGGGGCCTCGTGTCAATTTGTTCGGGAATCAGAATGTAGTACGACCACACTCCAATGGCACAGGCATATCCGATGGCGTCTACATAGTTGACCACTGGATTCGCCAGCATTCCCATCGCCGCCCGGAGAGGAACGATAGCCAGCTGAAGACTGACATACAGTCCCACCCCCAAGGCAATCCCAAACAGACGGTGTGGCCAGGAAACGTGAAAATAGGCAGCCAAAAGAAAAAGAACTAACACCAGGCCTAACTGGATAGCGGTCACGGAAATTCTCAGGACCTGCAGGTCGCGAAACAAGATATTAGTGTCGCTAATCGGAGCATAGGGAACCGCCAGGATCGCCATCAATAACAGTACCAGCAGGGACCATCTCATGATTGACCGCGCCAACGACTGGAAGGCTTCGTAAGGGCTGGTGAGGTGTTGGAAAACCTCGTACAGCATGAGAAAGCGAAAAGTAGTGCTACATGCGATAAACGACCATTCCCAGTAAAAGGTAGCGGGATACCCATTGTTCGGTCGATTGTTAAGCGGCACCAGGATGGCTCGTTGCACCAGTTCCTGAACCGTGTAGCAGAAAAAGAATGGAAGCTCCCTATGCCATCCGCGCCGCAACATGGCGACAACAATAGCCACCTGCAAAAATCGAGGTGCTATCTGGACAACCTCGAGACCGAGATCATTGGGCAACATAGGCGAGTTGCCGTGAGCATAGCTCTTCCGGCTACTCGCCCACAATAGCAATATGTCCCCCGATCAGCGGGGGTTGTTGCAGCCGGTGGGAGGGCACGTGCCACCGCCACCATCCGCCAACGACACAGTCGTTAAAGATCCCACCAGGAGAACAGCAGCCAAGAATAGTCGAACAATATTTTTCACGAGTGGCTCCTTTTTTGAGTTGTTGCGTGGTAATGTGCACGAGGAAACGACGAATTTTGCGGATTGATAGTTTTTGTTCTATGTTCCGAACAACGAACACAACTTCGGCTGTGATTTGAGGTTTATAGTTGTCTTATGAGCCTGTTTTCAGCGTTTGACGACTTTCTGGAAACAACTTTGAAAGCTGTCCCGGGAACTCTGGGCAAGCTGAACTATGTTTCGAGTTTGCGGAACGGCGAAGCGGGACAGTATGTGCACTGGGGTTTAACCCGCGTACACGGCGACCGCGAGGCACAGCAAGCCATGGCGGAAGTGCACCGCCTGGTTTTTTCGGAAGTCCTGAGTACCCCAATTCGATTGTTGTTGGAAGATGCGAGGCAATGTTCCGGTCAGGCCGAGATGGCAACGTACCTGGATGAACTAGGGGAGCGCAGCGGGAACATGCTGCCCGTCAATCCCAGCGCCGGCTCCGCCGAGCACTTCAATTCAGTGCTGGAGGCTCTTTCGCTTCTGGTCCAGAATCGCCCGCCGACCAATCTCCCAATCTCATAGCGACTCCCACCACTTGCCCGATCACTTCAGCGTCCTGGGGATGCCGTAACATGCGCACCTGCATCGGCGATAAGGGGTGCGGCTGAAGCACCAGTTGATCTCCCTTCAGCGTGCACCAGCAACAGGTGTGACCGGAGCGAGTTTCCACGAAGTAAACGGGCCGTTCATATTCGGAGCGCCACATCGCGTGTATGACCTTGTTCTTCGACTCGTCGATCTGAACAAAGGAGCCAGGTTGCAGAATGGGATACATGGTGAAGTCTTCGGTGCCTATGTAGCCGTAGCTGTAGTGATCGTTGGAAAACTGCTCCAAATACGAAAGCGGCACAATTCCCCACTGCTCGATCATGCGACCCAGGTTGGCCGTGCGCTTCAAATCAAAGGAAGGGTCCATACGCACGGGAACCCTTACGGCAATCGGGTTCTGCAAGGCGCCAGCTAAATGGGACTTCGGAGGGGCCGCCACGGTCATGTCTGCCGCTGACTGATTCACGTCGATACCGTACCAGCCGAGGAGTTCGCGAAAGTCATATCGATAGATGACCGCGAGCGAATACAGGCGGTAGATGCTGGGCACGATGCCCTTAGTTTCAATGTCGGAAAGGCGGCTCAGAGAGATACCGAAATCGTCGTTACCATGCCGCCCCGCAACGCGGGCGCTAGCCGTCTCGACATCGCGCATCGTCAGGCCCAGTTGTTCGCGCAAGGTGCGAAGGTGAAAACCTGGTGTGACCACGAAACCGCCTCCAATTAAACCTGTGGAAAATAAGTACAACAGCCTAAACTACAGATTACCCGGTGGAAAACTGGCTGGCAGCAGAACGGCCTTGCGGCGCAGCGACTCGCAGTATCGGGAGGGCTTTGTTCTGTTCCATATACCGAACAGGAGAACAGAAACTTTACATTGTTTTCCTCCAGGAGTCGCATAAAAAATTCGTGAAACCGGAACAATGGTGACATCGCGCATTCAGTGCTTTGACTGTAGGGGATTTGCTGGCACCTTGCCGGTCTCAAAAAGCAATAACGCATGATCGAGGGTGCGTTTGGGTCGTTCGCCGGAAAGCCACTTGTAGCCAGTCGGGTCAACCAGGTACTGACCGGTCAGCGCCGTCGGACTGACTATCACCGTTCCGGACACAGCTTCCCCCGGCGGCAGAGGAACGGCCCTTACCCCGTAAAGGGAAGGATCGATGCTCCCCCAGTAAGCCAGATGGATGATTTCACCGGGATGGCTGTCCTGGTAGCGTTTTAAAGCGATCAGGCCCTGTCCCCAATCAACATTGCTATCGCTGAGCAGCTTATAGCTTTGGTCCTGACCCACAAAGAGGTTGAAGTAAGACAGCCAGCCCGGTGCATAGCGAAGTCCGTCACCTGCCTGAACCACTAAACCAGTCACCAAAACCAGAGCTAGCCATCTTCTCTTGGCCGCAACTTGCCATAGGCTTCCGCAAAAAAGCAATACAAAGGCATACAAAGGAAGAATATGGCGATCCCCAATGTCGATCTTGGAAAAAATTGCAAAGCAAAGAAAAATGGCGGGAAATGACGCCATGACCACCCCATCGCGGGTCAGGCGCAATTTTCGTCCTACCGTCAATACGGCTGCTGCCAGAAAGAGGACAAGTACGAGGGTTGGCCATTTCAGCACAATCACCGTCGGGTAGTACGCTTTCCATCCACCTTTTTCCGACACCTCGCCCAGAAAGAAAGATCTGTGGCCGCGGTGATTGTGGAAGGCAACAATCCGCAAGCCCTCCAGATATTCCCCGGCGGGAACAGGAATGCTGAAGTTCAGCCGACTGTGAACCTGCTTGACGATAGGGTCGTGGCGATGGGGAAAAGTTGCCACCAGTTCACCATCGCGAATGCTCAACCGCGAGACGTGGAAAAAATATCCCGACCACAGTACGAGAAACGCAATCAGCCCTGCCGCCGCCGCTTGACCCCAATTCCACTTGTGCGGATGGATCGCGTAACCCTCGGGTTTGAGCACCAGCATCCAGAGAATCGCGATCAGGAACATCGGCGGCGTGTAAAACTTCGCCAGTAATAGCAACCCGAGCACAACGCCCAGCAGGACTGTCTGCTTCCATGAGTTCTGGCGCCGCCACCTGACCAGTTGGACGGCGGCGGCAAAGATCATCAGCGTTCCTGCGCCATCGGTTGTAATGAGCGAAAAATGGGCGACGATTGCCGGCGAGAATATGAAGAGCGCGAGGACAAAGTTCGCTGCCGCCCAGGAGTAACTGCGCCTGGCTGCAAACCACAAAAGCAAACCCAGAATAATTCCTAGCCCGACGCTCACGGCCCGTCCACGCCAGGCCACCGACCGCGGATCTGGTTGAATGGCAGTGACTCGATAGGCATCGGGCTGACCTTCGACGGCGATCTGATATTTCGCCGAAAGCAAAGGCAGGGTGCACAGTAGTCGCTGGAGGGGAGGGTGGTCGTTCCAGCGGGCGAAGCGGCCCTCACGCCAGGCCTCCTGCCCGGCAGTGATGTGCACGGGCTCATCAAAAGTGAGAGATTGCGTGCGGATGAACCACCCGCACTCAGCTACGTAAATCGCGAGCAGCAGCACCGGAACCGACCAACGTCGACGCGCGGTCCTCTTCGCTCTGATTTCAGCCGTGTTCGTTTTTTGAAAAAAGGTGGGGGTAGAGACCATGCCAGCCACACTGGTCCCTACAACTTACTGCAGTTGCGCTGCAAACTCCAAGGCGCGATGTGACGCGCGCGGACCGCCGTTCCCTTTGAAAAAACTTATTCCGCCGCGACCGGCTCTTCCAGCAGGATCTCGGTGACCATTTCTACCTGTCCATTGAGGGATCGGGAGATGAGGCAGGCGCGTTCGGCTTTCTGCAGCAGACGTAGACCGAGCTCGCGATCGTCTTCGCGGGCGATGGTCAGGGTTGGCCGAAGGATGAACCTGGTAAACCGGAAGCCGCCATCCACTTTCTCCAGAATGCCTTCCACGGAGGTTTCCAGCGCCACCACTTCCAGTTTCGATTTCTCTGCGATGAACCGCAGCGTGGTGACGAAACATGTCGCCAGCGCCGATACCAGCAGGTGTTCAGGAGTCCACAGGCCCGGTTCTCCGGCAAATTCCACCGGAGCGGAGAAGTTGATGGTGCGGGGGATATCTTGTGCCTCGACAATGCCCCGCCGATGGGCACTCCAGTGCGCGTTTGTCTGATAGCGATACGAGGTTTCCATGGAATTCGCTCCCATGCCGATGTTATTCCCCGGGACAGAACTCCCCGGTGACTAACGTCACTTTGGGTTGTGAGTGCGGTCACAGCCTCGATGTACATGCCGGATCGAAAATTCCCCTTGTCAGGGTGGGGCTGACGTCAGTGGTTTTCTCATCCTGCCGGAGGTGGGTCATGGCAGACACGCGCAATTTATTGGAAGTGCTGAAATTCGAACTCAGTTTTTTGGAGCAGGGCGGTTACGGCCGTTCCGTGCGGACTCCGTGGAAACCTACTTCCTTGTTCCAGGATTCACTCACCTGCCTCAATTACGGAGAGCCAGATCGGCCCCATCCGTGCGACCAGTGTCTGCTGTACGATTTCGTTCCGGAACAGTTCCGAAACGAAACTGTCCCCTGTCACCACATCCAATTAAATGACCATGGTGACACATTGGAGACGGCGGACCGTGGCTACAATCAAGCCGAGATCGAGGAAAAATTACGTGCTTGGTTGCGAGCGATGATCCAGAAGCTGGAACAACAGCAGGCAACAGCGTCATCGCCGGCGTCCTGATTTCAACCGCAATCGGCACACTGTTTTTCCCGATCCTCCGGGCAGCAGTAGCCCGCTGTCCAACTGGGAGAAGAGGAATGCTAACCGAGTGCGCCAACCCCGGCTGCCATGCCCCCTTTCGTTACCTGCACGAAGGTCGGCTGTTTAACGTGTTTGAGGCGGTGCCCGGCGCCGGTCAACGCTCCGCCCACGTGTCCCGCATGGAACTCTATTGGTTGTGCAATGAATGCGTGAAGACGGTGCGCATCGTGCTCCAGGAAGGCAGAATCACCACCCGCCCGTTAAACGACGGCGATCGCGCTTCTCGGCCGAAGTTTCCTTGTGTGGATGCGGATGCTCTAGTGGATTTTTGCTGAGCTTCACTTGCCCGGCAGCATGCTTTCGATAGCGTCGTGCACTCTCTCGCCGAATTCTGCCGTTAATGACCACGGACTAGGCTGCCGTACTACGTACAGCCGCCCGCGTTTTTCCAGCACCTCGTAATCACTATTACCGTCATCTTTGCGAAAGAAGCGAATATCGACGACGGCCTTTCCTACGTGGAGGTTTTTCAGAGTAATTTCGGGCAGCCAGGTCGGCAAATGTGGATCCACCATCAGCACATTCAGCGGGGCGTAGGGATATATTCCGACCAGAGCCTGAATCAAGGTGAAGACTGCTGACGACGACCACGCCTGGGGCCAGTTGCCACGCGGATACATGGCAAAGAAGGGATGATCATGGTCTCGCTGATGACCGGAAAAAAGCTCGGGGAGGCGAAAATAATCAAACAGGGCCGCCGCTTCAAATTGCGCTTTCGCCAGCGCGTGCATGGATGCATGCACACCGTATCGCGCAAAGGCCAGCGTAAATACGGCGTTCTCGACTGGCCATATGGTTCCGCGATGGTACGCATAAGGATTGAAGGCCGGGTGCCTGGCGGAAAGCGTTCGGATTCCCCACCCCGAGAAGAGATCGTCGGCCATTATGCGTCGGACCAAGCGAGGGATGAGCGATTTGTCCACGATACCGCTGATCAGGCAATGCCCCGGATCGGACCCGATGGACCTGATTTGCCGCTTATTCTTGTCCAGGCCCATGGCGAAGTAGCCTTCGTCCTCCATCCAGAAGGCTTCGTTGAAGCGCTTTTTTAATTCATTGGCCTCGCGATAAAGGCGTTTTGCCAAATCGCGTTTGCCGATCGACCACAGCACCTCGGAAAAGTGCAGCTTGGAGGCGTACGCGAACGCTTGCATTTCGCAAGTGCCCAGGGGCGCCTCTACCTGCGACCCGTCTTCATACACGATGGCGTCACCAGAATCTTTCCAGCCCTGGTTTTTCTCGCCTTGCGTGGAACGAGTTTTGTATTCATAAAATCCATCGCCATCCAGATCGGCATAGTTGTCCGCCCACTCCAGGCCAGCCATCGCGGTGTCCACGAGCGAACGCACAAAATCCTTGTCGCCGGTCCAATGCCACAAACCGGCTACCACCACCGGGTAATAAATTGCTCCCGTGACGCCGCCGTAGTAGCGCCCATGGGGTGAGAACCTGAGCGCCGCCAGAGGATTGGTGTGCAGCTCATGGCATAGGCGCCCAGGTTGTTCGTCGCGCCAGTCGTCAATCTTCGTTCCTTGCCACTTGGCTTGCTCGAGTAGGGTGCCGCGCGTCATCTGCAGGCTGAGGATGTCCGCTTCCCAAGACGCCGTCAGCGAATCGCGGCCAAACAGCGCGTCATAGGTGGGAAATCCCCCGGCAAGCGTCCACATGTTTTCTGCGCGATCAAGATCGTGGAGCCGTAACGAAATCATGTCGCGCTTGGCTTGGGCAAGCGCTCCCACCACAACCGGCGCCAGCGTAGAACTTTCTGACGTGGTGAACGTGGTGGAGTCCTGCAGAAATTTTTCCCGCTGCGCATCCCATGCAGAGGCGCCCCCCGACCTGCATTGGCATTCGAGAGGCAGCCAATCTTTTTCCACGCGAGCCTTCCAGCTCAAACACGCGCGCCAGGTGGCGTGCGGGTCGAGTTCGAATGAAAACCGCACGCAGCCGGATTCGTATCGAGGAGGGCTGCCGGATTTTTCCAGGACGAGCTTGATTCCGCGATGGAGGTGCGCTTCTCCCACATCACCCTGATGCGAAAATTTGTGCTGGGCGTGATAATCGAATTCCAGTTCCCACAATCCTTCCCTGTTCTGCCGCCACTCGCGCTGGAGATCTCCCTTTTGTTTGCGCTCCTTGCCCGCTTCCGATGGATCGGCAAAATCCGCGTCCACCTCGAGTTCCAGATCGACCTTCGTCCTGACCTGCGTGTAATTGGTGACCGCGACGTCCTCGTGCATGCCTTCGCCGACCGTGCGTCGCAGTTGCAACTCGAGGGTTTGCTGCGCCGGGTCTTTTTCATCGCGCCCGGTATCCTGAACGTTGGGCGGATTCGCAATGTAGTAACCCATCCAGGAGTGCTCCTGGATATTGGAGGCCGCGCTCAATTTCGGGGGAGTGCCGTTCACCAGCCATCGGTAACGGCAAAGGGTGCGCGTTTGGTACACCCACAACCCATGTTCTTTGTGCTGGAAAATAAATCCATCCGGACTGGTTGCGAGTACGGTTCGGCTCCGCGCCGCGTAGGTCGTGGCGTTGTGGGGGCGCAGGCGTACCAGCCAGTCAGACGCCTTGAGACTCATTCCACCTCCGAAGCATCAAGATTTTGTGCTCGACGAAAATTGCGCGAGGTTGCGTGCTGCCATCATGCCGCCTCCCGGCCGGTTCTGCTGTCCTTTTCTTCGGTCATTCTCTTCAATTCCTGGGCGTTCTGCGCGGCGTAACCTGCCTGATCGTTATCGAAGTAGACGTAAATACCGCGTAAGGTTTTCTGCCAATCTCGAATACGGGTGGCCCACTCCCGCAATTTGGCACGGCTGTAGCTTCCCTGGTATTTCCCTCCAGGACCGTGCAGGCGCACGTAGGCAAAATCGGTGGTGATCTCAAAACGCGTGTGGAATCCGGCCAGCTCGTAAATGCAATAAGCGGCTCGATGGCGCCGAAGAATTTCATAGATCTCCGGCGCATCCCAGGTGAGATTGCGGAATTCGAACGCGTAATGGTGCTTCCGGGGAAGCGCGTGCAGGAACTCATCCAGCCTTTCGGCATTCACGTTCCACTTGGGCGGTAGCTGAAACAGAATGGGCCCGAGTTTCTCTTTCAGGGTCTCGAGCAGGGGCAGCAGATTGTGCAGAGCGTTTTCGGGCTCTCGCAATTTCTTGTTGTGCGTCAGGAAACGGCTGGCCTTGGCAGCAAAGCAGAAATTCTTCGGGGTTTGCGCGTACCAACTCTGCAGTGCCGCCGGCGATGGCAGCCGGTAAAAGCTGTTGTTCAACTCAACCGTATCGAAATGCAGGATATAGCAGCCCAGCATCTTTGCCGGCGGCAGGCGTTCCTGGTAAAACGGCCCGCACCAGTGCTTGTAATGCCAACCTGAGGTGCCGATGTGTACGCGCGACATGAGGAATTCTGGTCGAAAGTTCCTACATGAGTCGATTCTCCTCACGCCGGGCAAGTTGCATCTCGTCGAGCAGCGCTGCGCGCCAATGTTCGCATAATGCAACCCCACTTCATCGGTTTTGGTTCCAAGTAGATGCGACTGACAGTGCGCTCTTCTGAGTTTTTCAGACTTCAACTTCCAGCCATCTGCCGGTGCAAAGGAGGACTATGGCACGACGACATGCGAGGAGTTTTGCTGCGGGCGTACTCGCCGGTTCAGCGGCCACTCTCGGCTCTCTGGCTGCCCTCAACCTTCTCTCGCGGGTTCGGCGCAGAGGTGTGGTTCGGCTGGAGAAAAGTCTTCAGATTGGCCGCCCGGTGGAAGAAGTGTTTCGCTCCTGGGTTGACCTGGAACGGCTGCCTCAGCTCTCGCCCATGATTCAACAGATCACCCGCCAAGGCGATCGCTCTCACTGGCGCGTGATGGTGGACGGACGCAGTTGTGAGTGGGACGCCATGATCGAGCAATTCATTCCCAATCAGGCCATCGGCTGGAAGTCGCTGACCGGTCCCAAGCACACCGGGCGCATCAATTTTTCGCCGATGGGTCACGACACGCTGGTGCACGTCACCATGAACTATGCTCCCAGGCTGCGCCTGCTGTCGCCGTTCTTCCCGACCATTTCCGAACATCTCGAGGATTACATCGAACGAGTGCTGCGCGACTTCAAGTCTTCCCTCGAAAAGCACGAGCAAGCGCCACCGGCTCGAGAACCGGTCGCTGCAACAGGAACTTTCGGAGCCGGCGAGGACTTAAACGGACGCACGCAGCATATCCGCTTCGGGGGAACTCCTTCGCCTGCGGAGTGGCCTCCGGAAACGAAGACGTAAGAAAATCTTAACGCAGAGGGTGCAGAGAAGCAGAGGGATCGAGCCCCAGGCCGGGGTAATGCGTCCTGCCGCTTCGGAAACCTTCTTTAGAGAGTACGCCCAACAAAGTTTCGGAGCATGAGTCACATTCTCCGCTTCTGTGGGACCTCTGCGTTGAAGCTTTAGCTTTCCGCGACGCAACGCCTCCCGCCACATCTAATGCGTTATTTGTTACCATCGCTGTCCACAGCGGGACTTCGTGCATATCTCCCTGATCATTCTCGGCGCGGTTCTTGTGTACATCGTGCTGATGGATGCGTTCGAGACCGTCGTGCTCCCCCGGCGTGTGAGCCGATCGTTCCGGATTACGCGCACGTTCTACCGCGTGACCTGGCGGCCTTGGTCGGGAATCGCGAGACTCATTCATTCCGACCGCCGCCGCGAGAATTTTCTTAGCTATTTCGGACCCTTCTCGCTGCTTCTGCTGCTCGCGACCTGGGCGCTCGGATTGATTTCCGGCTTCGCACTCATGCAATACGGCGCCGGAGCCGGTGTGCGGTTGAGCGGTGAGCGAATCGATTTCCCTCATCTGCTTTACTTGAGTGGCTCGACGTTTTTCACACTCGGCCTGGGTGACATTGTGCCCGTCACCGAGACGGCTCGCGCCCTGGACGTACTTGAGGCGGGAATTGGTTTTGGCTTTCTTGCCCTTGTCATTGGATATCTCCCGGTGATTTACGCCGGATTTTCCAACCGGGAGCGTGAAATCTCCCTTCTCGATTCGCGCGCCGGCTCTCCTCCGACCGCTTCAGAACTCCTGACGCGTTGTGCCAACTGTTTCGATCAGCCCGTCTTGGACCTCTTTCTTCGCGATTGGGAACGCTGGTCCGCGGAACTTCTTGAGTCTCACATTTCCTACCCCGTGCTCTGCTATTACCGCTCCCAACACAACAACCAGTCCTGGCTGAGCGCCCTGACCACGGTCCTGGATACGAGCGCGCTGCTGATGGTGGGTCTGGAAGGCCTGGGCGCCACGCAAGCCCGCCTGACGTTTGCCATGACCCGCCATGCCGTGGTGGACCTGGCACAAATCCTCAACACTGCTCCCGACCCTAAAGCGAACCGCTTGGCGGAAGACGATCTGGCGAAGTTGCGAGCCATTCTCACGCGCGCCGGACGCCATTTGAAGGATGAAGACGAAGCCCTCGCCGAATTGAAGCGGCTGCGGCGCATGTACGAACCCTATGTGGTCGCGCTGGCGTGCCGTCTGCTGATCACCCTCCCGCCATGGGTAGGTCCCGTCCGTTCCAAGGACAACTGGCAGTCCAGCGCATGGGACAAGATGCTCGCTCAGCAGGAGGAGACCCCTTCCCGAGCTGTCATTCGCGACGGCCACTTCTGAGCAGTTTTCGTTGGCTCATCTGCTAACATCTTTTTTCCATGAAGCAGGTTGGAGAGAACGTCGTTCGCATCGAAGCTGAAGCGCTGCGCGCCTTGGCCGACCGCATCTCCGGCCCCATGGGAAACGCGTTCAATGACGCTGTTGCGATGTTGCACGGTTGCGCGGGCCGTGTCGTGGTCACGGGCATGGGCAAGAGCGGCATTGTGGCGCGCAAGATTGCTGCCACCCTGAGTTCCACCGGCACCCCCGCTCTTTATCTTCATCCTGCAGAAGCAGTCCACGGCGACCTGGGCATGATCGTGACAGGTGATGTCGTCGTCGCGCTTTCGGCCAGCGGAGAAACGGAAGAGATCCTTCATCTTCTCGCCACCATCAAGCGCTTGCAGGTGAAGCTCATCACCCTGACCTGCGATCCGCTGTACTCCGGGAATAATCGGGCAGCGGCAATGGCCAATAGCGGCCAACCCTCGGTTTCCGCGCCTTCTGCTTTGGGAAAACCGACAGGTGAAGCGACGAAAAAGTTCTCCACCCTGGCCCAGGCTGCCGATGTCGCTTTGGATTGCTCGGTCGCAAAGGAAGCGTGTTCGTTAGGATTGTCACCCACCGCCTCGACTACCGCGATGGTCGCCCTCGGTGATGCCCTGGCCGTTGCGCTCGCCGAAAAGCGCGGCTTCAAGGAAGAGGACTTCGCCAATCTTCATCCCGGCGGCAAATTGGGCAAGCGCCTCGCCCGGGTCGAAACGTTGATGCACACCGGCGATGCCGTCCCGCGAGTCGAGCTGCGCACCAGAATGCCCGACGTGATCTATGAAATGTCCCGTAAGAAGCTGGGCATCACGACCGTCGTGGATGATGACAAGCTGGTGGGGATCATCAGCGACGGCGATCTCCGTCGTCTGTTGCAGCAGCGCGGCAAGGACGTGCTCGACCTGACCGCAGCTGATTGCATGACCCGCTCGCCGAAAACCATTCGCCGCGATGAATTTGCCGCCGCTGCCCTAGCCATCATGGAAGAAAAAAAGATCACTTCACTCGCGGTCGTCGACACCCAGGGCCATCTGCAAGGGATCGTCCACCTGCACGATCTCTGGGGAACGGAGATGGTATAGCAAAAAAAGTACGGCACGCTGGTCGCGCGTGCCGTAGCGAAGGCGAAGGCTACTACTCGGGATCGTGGGGGTCGTTAAATAGGACAGTCAACTTGATACTGCCGTGACCGAATTGCGGATAGTACTGTTGCGTCGGATCACCGGGATCAAGGTTGGAAGCAGTGTCGTCCGGGGGAAACAGCACCATCGAGTTCAGAAACGAGATCAGCGCACTCTGGTCTCGCCAGTCCAACCGAGCGTAGGCATTGCGCGAATACGCGGCCTCGCCTCCGTGCCGCAGGATCACATCATTCAACGTAACGCTGCGTCCGTCGTGACCGTAGGGACCAGTCGTGCCCACGCCCCACAAGGGACGGGTCATGAACATGGTTTGCATCGTGCCGTCCCAGTTGCGCTCGTAGAAGTTGCTCCCCAGGTCGTGCCGCTTGAAGTCGGTGTAGATGTCCCTGACAACGAAGCTGCCGCCCATGGGAAGCTTCAGATCCGGGTAGCCGTGGCCATCGTTAATATCCTGAAACATGGGCGCGGCCGTGGCAAACATTTTGTTGAATATTCCGTGTCTCGGGTCATAGACGGTCTCGACGTCAGCCACTCGCCGGTCGTGATTGATGGTCAGATCGGAGACATGGCAGGACGCGCAACCGGCCCGGTTAAAGGCGCGCATTCCGCGTTCCGTCTCTTCCGTCTGTTGGTAATGGGCAGGTTTGAAATAGTTCATCAGATAGAACTCAAGGTAGTCCACAACCGCCGGATCAACCTCGTTTCCATTCTGCTCATCCGGCGGAGGTGGCGGGCTGATGTGATCCTTGGATCCGTCGAGCACCATGCCCGAAGGAGTCACTACCCGAGCTCCCTGACTCGCCGCCAATAAATCCGGGTCGGAGGAAGCTTCCATCCCCATTTCGGCATGCAGCGCGCCCGCTACGAACTCGCGAATGGAAATCGTTGAGCCCTCCGCAAAGAAAGGCTTGACGCGCAGATCCGCATCCACGCCCTGCACGCGAGAGTAGTCCACGCTGCCATCCGGATTGGCCGTAACGCTGCCAAAATTGATGCCCTTGCTGATCAGTTGTTTGGTGACCGGACGATGCCTCTGCCAGGCTTGCACGATGGCCTGGTAGCGAATGGCGCGCAGGTCCGTCGTGATTTCGTCCGCCAGCATCTCGCGAAGTCCGAGGCCGAACAGGTGGGAAGAGTCTCGACTGTCTGGGCGAGTGGCCACGTTGCCACCTACACCCGCCGAACCTCGCGGCCGACCGTGACATAAGGCGCAGCTGTCGGACAGTCCGGCTCCGATCGCTTTATCGGTGTTCAGATCGCCTACACCGTCGCCTTCATTGGGACCCTGTCCTTGGGTATGAGTAAATTTTCGCTGGAACAACTGACGGCCCCGACGGATGGCCCGAAAGGGATCGCGCTCGATGTTGTACATCGACGAGTTCGGGGTCATGATGTCGCCTCGGCCGGGTCCGATTTCATCCGCCAACGATTTATTGATCCCCGCGTGAGCGTTGTTCGTGGCTTGGGTGTTATCAGGCAACTGCCCCATCGCCAGTCCGCCGGCCAGCAGCAGAAAGCACAATCCACCCACGAGTTGCTTGCAATGCTTCATAACTTCCTCCAGAGAAACGGCGCATCCCTGGCCTGCTACATCAGTTGGGTCCCGCCCTGTCCCCACACGGCGGTCCCCTTCTCGCAGCAGGCCAGATGCGACTTCATCCGGCGGGAGTGCCGGGACGCGACCGCGTCAGCCAACAACTCACGCCTGTTAGGGCGGTAATTTGTGGCAAGACGAGCAGCTGGTCAACGAATCTGTAGACGAACCCCACCTAACCGGCTAAACGACTGAACCGTAGGTGCTTATCGGAAGATATGAACAAAACAATGTGGTACAATTCTGCTCAATACAGTAGGGCGTGGGGATATGCCGCACGTGGTTGTAAAAAACGTGGTGCGATTTGGGCTGTTCGAGGCAAATCTCACCGACGCGCGGCTCACCAAAGGCGGTATTCGAGTCAGGCTGCAGGACCAGCCTTTTAAAATTCTGACGATCCTTTTGGAGAGGCCTGGCGAGCTTGTAAGCCGTGACGAACTGCGACAGCAACTCTGGCCCGAAAATACCTATGTGGAATTTGACGATGGTTTGAACACCGCCATCCGGAAATTGCGGGCCGCCCTTTCCGACTCTGCGGACAATCCACGGTTCGTTGAAACTGTGCCGCGCCATGGTTACCGGTTTCTAGCTCCGGTAACAGCCGCTCCCCAAACGACCGCTCCAGCAACGCCCACATCTCCACAAGTTTCTATCGATCCTGCGGTTATTTCCCTTCCCGGCGAAGGTACCGGGCAGCGACGCGCGCGACGCGGCTACTTGTGGGCGGTAGTCGGATTCGCCGCCATCGCTTTCCTTGCCTTCGCCACCTGGCAGCACCGTCGCTCTTCTGCCAGAATCACCCGCCTCCAGGCTCAGGACGTCGTTGTCCTAGCAGACTTTGAGAACTCTACCGATGAGACCGTCTTTGATGACGCTCTCAAACAGGCGTTGACGGTAGATCTGGAACAGTCTCCGTTTTTCCGGTTGCTCTCAGAGCGCAATGTTTCTGAGATGTTGCGGTTGATGCAGCGTTCGCCCTCCGACCGTTTGACCCAGAAGGTGGCGATGGAAGTCTGTAATCGTGCCACTGCCCGGGCCATGATCGTTGGCTCGATTGCAAACCTGGGAAGCGAGTACCTGGTTGGCCTGACTGCGGTGCAGTGCAGAACCGGCGATCCCATCGCCCATGAACAGATGGTGGCGAATCGAAAAGAAGACGTCGTGGAGGCACTGGGGAAGGCGGCGTCCAAATTGCGGGCCCGCATGGGTGAGTCGCTGGCCTCCATCCAACAACACGATATTCCTTTGGAACAGGCAACCACGATCTCCCTAGATGCTCTCCGCGCCTACAACCTGGCTCTGAAGACCTGGGACAAGCAGGGAGACGAGGCTTCCCTTCCTTTGTTCAAGCACGCCATCGAACTGGATCCGAATTTTGCCATGGCCTATGCCGGACTGGGTACGATCTACAAGAATCTGAGCGAAAGCGAAATGGCTCAGGAAAACATCACGAAAGCGTATGAATTGCGGGACCGGCTGACCGAAAAAGAACGCCTCTCCATCGAATCGCGTTATTACACGTATGTCACGGGTGAACTGGATAAGGCGGCGCAAATTTACCGCGTACAGCAACAGATTCATCCTGATTCGATAGCAGCGCACGCCAACCTCGGAAACATTTACGCTTACACTGCACAGTTTGACAAGGCCCTGCCGGAGTTCCGCGAGGCGCTGCGGCTTGATCCCGGACGGGCAACTTCCTACACCAATGTTGCATTTGCCTGTCTCGCGTTGAACCGGGTGGATGAAGCTGAACAGGCCATCGCGGAAGCCCGCAAGCGACATCTGCGTGGGGAGTTCATGTTTGAAGCCGCCTACTGGCTGGCCTTCCTGCACGGTAATGATGCCGAGATGCAGAACATTGTCGGGGAGGCATCGCGGCACCCCGGAACCGATTCGGTGTTGCTTCTCGAGCAGGCTAAGACTGCGGCTTATCACGGTAACTTTCGAACAAGTAGAGAGTTTGTCAGCAGGGCGGCGGAGGTCGCCAAGCGAAGCGGTGATCGTGAAACGGCGGCGGACATAGTCGCCGAATCGTCAGTATGGGCGACGGAATCGGGTCAGAACGGATTGGGGCGACACTTTGCCCGACAGGCCTTGAGTATCGCGGCCAACAGGGACATACAGAGCATCGTAGCAATGATGCGCGCTCGGTCCGGAGATACGTCATCCGTAAGAAACGCGGCCAAGGATCTGAACCGACGTTTTCCTACCCATACTCTGATTCAGGGATACTGGCTCCCTCTGATCCAAGCTGCGCTGGAATTGAACCGTGGCCGACCTTCCAAAGCCCTGCAAGCGCTGAAAAAAACATCGTCTTACGATATGTCCGCAGCGGTGCCGGTAACCTTGCCAACTTTGTATCCTGCGTACGTTCGTGGCTACGCCTATCTGGCGGAAGGCAAGGGCAACCTCGCCGCCGCGGAGTTTCAAAAATTTCAGCAGTACCACGCAGTCATTGCGAACCAACCGCTAGGCGCACTGTCTTACGTTGGACTGGCTCGCGCTTATGCTCAAACGCATGACCTCGCGAGCAGCCGCACCGCGTACGAGCAATTCTTCTCTCTGTGGAAGAATGCTGATCCTGAGGTTCCCATTTTGAGAGCAGCCAAAGCGGAGTACGCCAAGCTGGGCAGATGAACAGGCGAATATGCTGATTGCGCGCCAGGCCCAAATCGCGCTGGATGGAAAACTGGTCGCCATCGTTGAGGCGCAATGAGTGCACCGGGCACGATCGCTAAACAAGTGCTCCGCTTCGGGCTGTTCGAAGCGAATCTCACCGACGGTGTGCTTACAAAGAGCGGCACCCGAATCAGGCTGCAAGGTCAACCCTTCAAAATCCTGGCCATTCTTCTGGAACACCCCGGTGAGGTAATAACCCGGGACGAACTCCGTCTCAACCTGTGGCCTAACAATACTTTCGTCGAATTCGATGACGGCCTGAACACCGCCATCCGTAAGTTGCGGACCGCACTCTCGGATTCCGCCGATACCCCCCGGTTCATCGAAACCGTTCCGCGGCGAGGATACCGCTTCATGGCTGCAGTGCAGGATTGTAGCGTGGCGGCCACACCGCCTTCGCCCATTGCGGCAGTCAAACTCGCGGAGCCACAGGAAGGCCAGGCACCTCCTCCCCCGAGCTCGCATCGACGAGCTCTGACCCCGATCGCGTTAGCTCTGATTCTTGTGGCAGTTTCTTTTCTTGTGATCAACCCGCGCGGCATCCGCCACAAAATCTTCCCTGACCCCGGGTCCGGCACATCGCGCACGGAGGTAAAGCCACGCCGATCGATCGCGGTGCTGGGATTCAAGAATCTTTCCGGTAAAGATGATGAAGCATGGATCTCGAGCGCTCTGTCCGAAATGTTCAGCGCGGAACTGGCTTCAGGGCAGCAACTGCGTGTCATCCCGGGTGAAAACGTCGCCCGCATGAAACTGGACTTGTCCCTACCCTCAGCCAACAGCTACGCCCAAGACACGCTTGAAAAGATTCGCAAGCACCTCAACATCGATATGGTCGTGCTCGGTTCCTATCTCGCCTTGGGAAAAGATTCTCGTGGGAAGGTTCGCATCGATCTTGAGCTGCAGGACACGCGAACGGGAGAGACAGTCGCCGTCGTCTCGCGCGATGGAACGGAATCTGACCTGGGCGAACTTGTCTCGCAAAGCGGTGCGCTCCTTCGTCAGAGACTCGGAGTCGGCAGGGTACCTGCCGAGGATGCGGGTAGGGTCCTGGCGTCCGTCCCCACGAACTCTGAAGCGGCCCGCTTCTACGCCGAGGGTCTCATCAAGCTGCAGGCGTTTGATGCGCTCGATGCCCGGCATCTTTTTGAAAGAGCGATTGCCGCCGATCCCAGTCATGGGCTCTCCCACTCGGCGCTGGCCGAGAGTTGGTCCGCTCTCGGATATGAAGAGAACGCACAGGCAGAGGCGAAAAAGGCTTTTGATCTTTCCGCCAATCTCCCCCGCGAAGAACGGCTCTCGATTGAAGGCCGCTACAAAGAGTTTTCTCATGACCTTCCGGCCGCCATCGACATCTATCGCACTCTGACAAATTTCTTTCCCGATGATTTGGAGTATGCCTTACGCCTGGCGACCGCGCAGGTGAATGCCACCGCCGGCAACGACGCGCTCCAGACAATTGCGCTCATGCGCAAATTGCCGGAGCCCATCAACCAGGATGCGCGCATTGATCTGGTCGAATCATCCGCGGCCGACGCTTTGAGCGATTTTCCCCGAAGCCAGCGCGCCGCCGCCGCTGCCGCTGCGCGTGCTCAGGCTCAGGGCAGTGTTTTGCTTTATGCCACGGCCAAGATGAGAGAGGCGATGGCATCCACGCATCTCGGCGACCTGGATCGTTCCATGGCCGCTTTCGTCCAGGCTCGCAAGCTGTGGATTGCGGGTGGCAATCCGCGCGGCGCAGCGGCCGCCCAGCACGGCATCGCATATGTTCAGTGCAACAAGGGTGACTTCGTCGAATCACGTAAGTCATTTGAAATCGCTCTGGCGGAATTGCGTAAATTGGGCGCCATGCGGGAACTGGCATCGTGCACCCATAATTTCGGAGTGCTGTTCAATTACCAGGGAGACTTACACCACGCGAAACAGCATTTCGAAGAAGCTCTCCGCATGCAGCGCGAAATCCGGGACGATCGTGGGGTCGCCAGCGATCTGGATGACCTCGGCAATGTCTTGATGGATCTGGGCGATTTAGCCGGCGCGATGCGGGTCAAAGAAGAAGCCCGCGACGGCTTCCATCGGCTGGGCAATAAGTTCGGCGAATCGGTTACGTTGTTCAACATGGGAGAAGTCTCGTTTGCGCAGGGGCAACTCGCAACCGCTCGCGACCTATATGGGCAAGCCAGCGCAATCTCGCAACAGACCATGGAGAAGCGGATGCTTGGCTACGCCTTGCTTGGTCTCGCCAAGGTTTTAATGGCTCAGGATCGGCTCGCCGAAGCACGGGCGCATGCCGAGGAGTCAATCAGCATCCGAGAACAAACAAAAGATCAGGCCACCATCGCCGAAAGTCGAGTGCAACTGGCGAAGATCGCATTGGAGCAGGGAAAAGTCGGTGAAGCAGAACTGATCGCCCGCCAAGCCAGCGAGGTTTTCGACAAGCAGAAGGCTGTTTCCAATGGCGCAGAGTCTTATGCGGTCGTGGCTCGAGCGCTCCTGGCTCAGGGAAAAATTCGCGACGCTCAGACTGCTGCCAACCGCGCTGTGACGCTCGCTCAGCAGAGTGGCGACGTGATCGCCGCTTTTGAAAGCAATCTCGCTGCCCAGGATGTGGCCATCCCATCCGGCAGCTTCCAGGAAGCAGCCAAGACCCTCGAATCGCTGCGCGGCCAGGCAGTCCGCCAGGGGTTTGGTGGATTTGAGCTCCAAGCGCGATTGTCCCTTGGCGATCTTGAATGTCGCGCGGGAAGAGTGAGCCTCGGCCGTGCACACCTTTTGGAAGTTCAAAATCAGGCCCGCAGCAAGGGTTTTCTTCTCATCTCTCGCAAAGCGGGTGCCCTCCGATCCAGTCCTTCGGCATCTGTGAATTAACGTTTCTTTTTCAATGCCCCCGCCTCGACTTCAGACAGTTCTCAGCTTTCCATCCTGGTGAACTGGCGGCCACCGGAGTAAGCCGGCAACCCGTGCTCGCAACTCGGGACGGTACTAAAATAAGTCCATGTACCACTACAATCCCACCACCGCTCTGGAAGAACTGACGGAGGATGCAGTGCTCCCCAATCCGGTGCACGTGCGCGACATGTTGCTGCGCAAGCACCTTCGTCCTGAGGAATCACTGGAACTGAATCGCAAATTCGTCGACTACCAGCGCTTCTTCGGCGAAGCTCAAAAATTGGGCAGGGAAATCCTCGACGAGTTGGCGACCAAGTAGCAAGGAGTGTCGCGCTCGTTTCGCAGATTCACTTCCTTCGGCGTCTCCGTGCCTCCGTGGTGCCGAAGCGGTTTCGTGACGCCACATTCTCGTCATCCTTTACAATGAAGAATTCCATTCCACAGGAAAGACATATTCATGCACCGCTGGTCTGAATTGTTCATCCCAACGCTGCGCGAGGCGCCTGCTGACGCTGAAGTCGCCAGCCACAAGTTCCTCGTCCGCGCCGGCTACATCCGCCAACTGGCCGCCGGCATTTACTCGTACTTGTTTCTTGGCCAGCGCGCATTGCTGCGAATCACGGGGATTGTCCGCGAAGAAATGAACCGGATCGGGCAGGAATTTTTTCTGCCTGCGCTCCATCCTCGCGAATTGTGGGAGGCGAGCGGCCGCTGGGCGGTCATCGGCGACGCCATGTTTCGCCTGAAAGATCGCGGCGGGCGCGACCTTTGCCTCGGTTTTACGCACGAGGAAGTCATGACCGAGATTGCCCGCAAGGAACTGCGCAGCTACAAGCAACTGCCCCAGATCTGGTACCAGATTCAAACCAAGTTTCGCGATGAGCCTCGCCCCAAGTCCGGCCTGCTGCGCGTCCGCCAGTTCACCATGAAGGACTCGTACTCTTTCGACATCGATCCGGCGGGGCTCGATGTCTCGTACCAGAAACACTACGACACATACCGCCGCATCTTCGACCGCTGCGGGCTGAAGTACGTCGTCGTGGAGGCGCACTCTGGTGCGATGGGTGGGTCGCAGTCGCACGAGTTCATGGTGTACACCGACGCGGGCGAAGACTTTGTTGTCAGTTGTCCCAAGTGCGGTTACGCCGCCAACCTGGAAAAGGCGACCTCGAAGCTGCCCAGTGTCGAGGATCTCGCGCCTTCGGGCGACGGCAAACCCGAACTGGTGCACACACCGGGTTACAAGACCATCGAAGAGGTTGCGAAATTCCTTGGTGTCTCGCCTACTCAAAAAATCAAGACGCTCGCCTTGATGGCTAAAGAAGACGGCGCAGAGCCGGGGAAAATAAAAGAACGCCCGGTCGTCGTTCTTCTGCGCGGCGATCACATGTTGAATGAAGCGAAGATGTCGGTCGCGGTGGCGGGGCAGGAGTTTCGCCCCATGCACGACGAGGAGATCCAGCGGTACTTCAGTTCTCCGGCGGGATACCTTGGCCCGGTGAATCTGCCCAGCGCGGCTGCGGAAAAAAATTCGCGTCCCGAGGTTCTCGCTGATCTTGCATTGAAAGATCGCAAGAACCTGATCGCGGGTGCCAACAAACAGAACTATCACCTGAAGAACCTCATGCCCGGACGCGATTTTCAGGTGGACCAGTGGTTCGACTTACGCAACGTCGCGGAAAACGAAAGCTGTCCGAACTGCGGCGCTCCCCTGAAAGTGGCACGCGCGGTCGAGATTGGCCATATCTTCAAGCTGGGCTACAAGTACTCCGAATCCATGGGCGCGCGCGTGCTCGACAAAAACGGCAAGGAAGTTACACCCATCATGGGCAGTTACGGAATCGGCCTGGAACGGATCCTGACGGCTGCTGTGGAGCAGAGCCATGACGACAATGGCTTCTTCCTGCCCCCGCAAATCGCTCCTTTTGATGTGGTCGTAACGGCGACAAACGTCAAAGACACCGCCATCCTGAAGGCTGCGGAGGAGGTCGCCCGCCTGCTTGAAGTTGCCGGTTATGACGTACTTCTGGATGATCGCGACGAACGCCCGGGCGTCAAATTCAAGGACGCCGACCTGGTCGGAATTCCTTACCGCATCAACGTTGGCAAGAAGGTTACCGAAGGCACTATCGAGGTCGTGGAACGCTCGACAGGTAAGTCTCACGATGCTAGTATCGCCGAAACAGCAACAGAATTAGGGAGGCTGTACCGGCCTGTAGCCTGAAAGCCCGGCTTGCGGGCCCTCCGCGAGTCCATGAAAACGATTAAGCTGTTATTTAGTTTGGGGCTTCTCGCAGCTCTGGTTTATTCCGGCTGGCAACTGATCCCGCCGTACTTCGACAACTATCAGTTCCAGGACGCCGTGGACAACGAAGCCCGCATCAGTTCCTACACTAACAATCGCACGGAAGACGACATCAAGAACTCAGTATTAAAGAAGGCACAGGAACTGGAGATCCCTCTTAACGCGGATGGGGTGCAGGTCCAGCGCCTTCCCTACAACGTGATCTACATCGAAACCCACTACAACGTGCACGTTGATCTTCCCGGCTACCCTGTAGATCTGAAATTCCAGGCAAGCAGCAAGAACAAACCGATATAACAGCAGTTGTCAGTTTCCAGTTCCGGGTTGCAGTGCTTTCCGAATCAAGCCGGCTGTGGGTTCCCCGATCGACAACTCCGCTAAACTTTCCACGGTGATCCATCGCGCCTCGGCGGCATCGCCTCCGGCTTGCAATTCTCCGGAAACAACCTCGCAACGAAAATCAATTAGAACGTAATGAAAGCGTGTTCGGCCGTCTTCGGACGGCACCACGCGGTCAAATACTCCCAGCACCTCTCCTGCTTTGACAACCAAGCCGGTTTCTTCCAGAGCTTCACGCTCGGTGCCGGCCCGCAACGTCTCGCCTAATTCCAGAACTCCGCCGGGAATGGACCACTCGCCCCGGAGTGGTTCCGTGCCACGACAGACCACCACCACTCGGCGGTTATCCACAATGACCGCACCCACCCCAATGATAGGCCGATCTGGATACTCTCTTTTCATAGACTTAGGCAGCACACCTCGCCTGTGGAAATCTGTGAGGAAATCGGGCCGGGTCAGTACTCAGTACTCAGTACTCAGCATTCAGTATTCAGTACTCGGTAACAGTATCCATAACTGAGAGAACCCTGTCGCCAGGTGTTCGTCTTCCCATCCGACCTGTCGAACACCAATGGTTGAATGCTGATCGCTGAATGCTTTATCCGGTACTGGATACTGAGTACTGAGTACTGGGTACTGGGTACTGCTTCCATTACAATGCATCTAATCTGACATGGCCCTGGAAGAATACAAGCGCAAGCGGCGTTTTGAAGCTACCCCGGAGCCCCCTCCCAAGGTCGAGAAGAAGTCGAAGCGCCGGTTCGTCGTGCAGAAGCACAGTGCTACGCGCCTGCACTACGACTTCCGCCTCGAGATGGAAGGCGTGCTCAAATCGTGGGCCGTACCCAAGGGTCCCTCACTCGATCCCGCCGACAAGCGGCTCGCCATGCAGGTAGAAGATCATCCCGTATCGTATTTCGAATTTGAGGGCATCATCCCGCCGGGCAATTATGGCGCGGGCACAGTCATGGTTTGGGAGATGGGCACCTGGGAACCGCTTTCCAGCAAACCGGCCGAGGACGGCACCTACGAAATAGCATCCGAGAGTGAAGCTGCCGCCCAACTCGCCAAGGGCGATCTGAAGTTCCGTCTGCATGGGAAAAAACTGAATGGCGATTTCGTGCTCGCTCGCATGCGCTCCCGGCGTCCCGGCAGCAAAGGCACTGAGTGGCTGATGATCAAAAAGCGCGACAAGTTCGCGGTCGACGGATATGACATTGATCAGTACGACTACTCCGTGATCACAAAACGTTCGCTGGACGAAATCGCCGGCGACGAGGGCGCTCGCGAGTGGCAAAGCAATCGGCCCGCGGCCGCTACAGGCCGAGGAGGCGCTAAGAACGCATGGCTCGCCGACTCCGTCGCTAAACTCCGCAAGGCTAAAAAAAAAGCTCTAACGCAAAAAGCTCAAAAACCCTCAACGCAGAGGACGCAGGGGAAGCAGAGAAAAAAGAAGAAAGCGGCGTAAAGCAATTCTCCGGACAATCCGCTGTTTCGAAGTCGCCAGCGAAATCTGCCAAATCAAAGTCTCCTCCGTCAGCTGAGCAGCCGTCCCCTAGCGAAACAAAATCTCTCAGACCGTCCGTTTCCTCTGTGTCCTCTGCGTCCTCTGCGTTGAAGGTTCTGAAATCTTTAAAGGGTGCGCGCGAGTCGGAGATGCCCCGGGTCATCCATCCCATGCTGGCCACGCTCGTAGACAAGCCCTTCGACGACTCCGGCTGGCTTTTCGAGGTGAAGTGGGACGGGTATCGCGCCATTGCTTTTCTCGAATCCGGCCGCACCCGCCTGGTCTCACGCAATCAAAATGATCTGACGAACCAGTATCGCGAGCTATCCGATCTCCCCAATTACATTCGCGCCCGCAGCGCCGTCCTGGATGGCGAAATCGTTGCTCTCGACGACCAGGGCCGACCTTCTTTCAGTTTGATGCAGCAACGCACCGGGATCAGCCACAACGGCCACCGCCTCAAACGCAATCCCGAGATTCCTGTTCTTTATTACGCCTTCGATGTGCTGTGGATGGATGGCTCCGATTTGACTCGCGTTGATCTCGAAAAGCGCAAGGAGGTGCTTGCCGGCATTCTCGCCACCAGCGACATTCTTCGCTACTCCGAGCATTTCGTCGCCGATGGCATGGCCCTGTACGAGGCGGCCAAGCAGCGAAGCCTCGAGGGCATCGTCGCCAAGAGGCGCAACAGCTGCTACATCCAGAAGCGCAGCCGTGAGTGGTTGAAGATGAAGATCACTCAGACCATCGAGTGCGTGATCGGCGGCTACACCGATCCCCGGGGCAGCCGCGAGCACTTTGGGTCGATCGTCCTCGGCCTGTATGACAGCCAGGGCCGTCTCATTCACGTCGGACAGGCGGGCAGCGGCTTCACGGAAGAAACGCACGAAGACATGTGGAGGGGGCTGAAGAAAATTGAAACCGGCAAGAATCCTTTTTTTGGGCCCGTGGAGAGCAATCGCCGCCTGCACTGGGTCAAGCCGGAGATGGTGGCTGAGATCAAGTTCACCGAGTGGACCCACGAAAGCGAAGGCGGCGGCCTGAAAATGCGTGCTCCCGTCTATCTTGGGTCGCGCGAAGACAAGGACCCGCGGGAGTGCGTTCTCGAACTTCCCCGCAGTAGTGCCGAAGCGCGCATGGCGGAATGAAGCAGTACTCAGTACCCAGTACTCAGTACCCAGTATTCAGTACTTGTAACTGAGTACTGAGTACTGTTTACTGACAACCTACCGTAACCTTTTCTCCGCTGGTCAGTTTATATAGTCAGAAACGGCAATCACGTGGGAAAGGTCGGATTGAGAGCGACGGGGGAACAGGAGCGGCGGCTGGTGGAAGCTGCGCAGAAGGACCCCGTCCGTTTTGCCGATTTATACGAAGAAAACTTCGAGCGCGTGTATGCGTTCGTGGCTCGTCGAGTGCAGGACCGCGACCGAGCTGAAGATCTGACCTCCGACGTTTTCTACAAGGCCCTCGCCGCTCTTCCACAATTTGACTGGCGCGGCATTCCGTTTTCAGCCTGGCTCCTGCGCATCGCCGCGAATGTCCTGGCGGATCATTGGAAGCGCTCCGGCCGCGAGGTGATCGAGGATCCGCCCGATCTCGGCGCCGATCCCAAGCTCGATGAAGTGGAACATCGCGCGCGCTTGTTTCGTCAAGTGGAGCAACTGCCGTTCGACCAGAAGCATGTGATCTACATGCGTTTTGCCGAGGAAAAAAGCATTCGAGAAATTGCGAAAGAGATGAAGCGCTCGGAGGGAGCGATCAAGCAATTGCAGTTTCGTGGCCTGCAGACGCTGCGAAACCGGTTAGGTGAACAACATGGCTAAGCGCAGCCTGAGCGAACAACTCGACAGCATCGTGGACGCAATTCTTGCGCGTCCCGACCTACCGCTGACCGACGTTGAAGGCGCCCTCGTGCCTCTAGCTGAGTTGGCCACCGGGCTGCGCCAATTGCCCCGTCCGGATTTCAAGACGAATTTGAAAAATGAACTGATGAGGAGAACGTCCATGCCAGCCACACAGGAAAAACTAAAAGCAAGTTACAAGCGGGAAGGTTTTCGCACCGTCACTCCCTACATCATCTCCGAGAAGGGCGAAGCGCTGATCGACTTCGTTAAGCAGGCATTTGGCGCCGAGGAATTGTTCCGCGCGATCGGCTCGGCCGGCGGCTATCACTGTGAAGTCCGCGTCGGAGATTCCATGCTGATGCTGGGCGGAGGCGCGAAGTACAAGGGTCCCTCGCATCCTACGGCTATTCACCTCAAGGTGGACAACGTGGACGAACTGTACCAGCGCGCGCTTCAAGCGGGAGCGACTTCGGGCTATCCGCCCCAGGATTTCGAATACGGCGAGCACGGCGCAGGTGTCAACGATCCCTTCGGCAACGAGTGGTACCTCGCTACCCCGATCGGGGACACGCATTTCCTGCCGGAAATGGGCACGGTCACGCCTTGCCTCCATCCCCATGGCGCAGACAAGCTGATTGAGTTTTTGAAGCAGGCCTTCGGGGCGGAAGAAATTGTGCGTTATGGTCCAGCGGACAAGATCGAACACGCCAAGGTGCGCGTCGGCGACTCCGTTCTCGAGTTGAGCGAGGCGCATGGCCCCTACCAACCACTGGAGAGTACGTTCTTCATGTACGTCGAGGATATTGACGAGACCTACCGCCGGGCGCTCGCGGCAGGGGCGACTTCGCTCTATCCGCCCGCTGTCCAGCCCTATGGTGGGCGAGGTGCCGGAGTTCGCGACGCGTTCGGTAACACCTGGTACATCGCCACGCATGATGGGAAATAGTTTTGGTGAAGGTGGAATCGGCGAGGCATGCGAGAATTCACCCAGGTCAAAGGAGACACTGTGAGGAATTTCGTACGCGGAATTCTCGTGACGATCCTGGTGATCGGTTTCGGATTCTGGGCTTATCTGAGATTTGGTTTTGCCGACGTGCGCGCCAACGTCGAGCCGTCGCGGTTCGAATCAGATCTTGCGCTCACTGCCCTGAATGCCTCGGCCGCGCGTCATGCTGCCCGGCAGCAGAATCCAATCGCGCCGACAGAGGGAAATCTCCTGGATGGGGCACGGCTGTATCGTGACAAGTGCGCCGATTGTCATGGACGCCCCGACAATCCGGAAAGCGACTATGGCCGATCCTTCTACCCCCGGGCGCCCCAGTTCATAAAAATGAAACCTGCCCAGCCGGAGAACCAGAATTTTTACATTATTAAGAACGGCGTTCGTTGGACCGCCATGCCGGCCTGGGGAAACATCATGGCCGACAGCGAAATTTGGCAGGTAGTTACGTTCCTTGGTCGCCTCGACAATCTTCCGCCATCAGTTCAGCAGGAATTACACAAGGCCGCTGGGAGTGGCCCGTAAGTCTCGCCACCCGCTCCAACTGCTAGCTCCTAACTACTTGTTTCGTTTTTCCAACGTCGGTTCCTGCTGCGGCGCGGCGGCTTTCACCGGCTGTGGCTTCCACGCGGTGGGGTTTTCAGGCGCCGAGGGGTTCACGCCGAAGTCCCAGACGAACAGGTTCATTTCCTTGGGATCGAACATCTCCACCAGGGCATACTCTCCGGGCGCGAGATTAGCGCTGGGCGTGACTTTTACCCAACCGCCTGAAACCGGCTCGGCCACCGAGGCCACAAAATTCTCCTGCTGGCTGACCTTGCCGTAAAACGCGATCTTGATGTTTCCGACGATGCGCACACCGTCCTTCGACTTCACCCGCACCAGGCGGTACTGCGGGGCATTCGCCGGGTCGGCTGTCGATTTCGATTTTTGAGCAGCACTGTTCTTGCCACTCTTCTGGTCCGCCGCAGGCGGTGTCGCCACCGTAGACGTGTCGCTCCCCTGATCACCAGCGAAATTCACGTAGATCACCGGCCGCGCCACATGAGACTGCACGGCCGCGTGCTCGCCCTTCAACTCAATCGCCTGCTTGCTTCCTGCGAGTGGATTGATGGTGGCGCGAATGATGTTGCCCTTCACATCGCGATCTACTTCTCCACCATTCTGGTTGAGCTGCATGAGCTGCGCCTGGCCCTTGAAGTTGTCCAGCAGAAAAACACCGTCGCCGTAAGGCAGGCGCAAGCCCGGTGAGACCTCTGGCGCTTTCGCCTGTTCCGCTTCTCGCTCCGCCTTCTCCTCTTCCGAGATCTCGTGGGCCACGGGCGACACGTCGCCGGTGGCGCGGTCCTTTTCGTATTTCTCGGTCGCGGGCCAGTCCACCATCGAGTTCGGCAGTTCTTCCCACTCCCCGCGCTCGGCGCTCAGGTAGCGCACCCGATCGCCTTTCACTTCGTACTTGATTATGGGCTGGTAAGAACCGTCTTTCAGGATGAGCCGCCTGGCGAGAGTCTGGCCCTGCGCCGGGAACACGGACAGCAATGCCGTGAGCGAGAGGAGCCCGAACCAATACCAAGCCTTATAAATGACCGCCATGTTGGGAGACTCTGTCCATCTTAGATGCAAATCGGTGTTGCGTAGCGACGTAGCCAGTTCCGGGCGTTTCATCGCAGAGCCCAAAATTCTTCCGTCAGCCCCACCTCGCCTAAGACCGCCTGCTCCTGGTCCGCAGTCATCGGCTGCCAGTCAGGACTAAGCCGGTCGCCGTACCACAATTGCGATAACCGCCATCCCTGCGCGAGCGACAAAATCCCGCCCCGCAGCAGCTTCCACTGCTTACACCAGCGGTCTACGTGCTGTTCCGACCGGAACAGAAGCATGGTCCGTCATGTAAAGACGACGTCCTCGTACCAGCGCTTGGCCGGGACCGCGATGTGGATCAGGCCACCGTCCTCGACCAGCGCGCCGTCCCGTACATTCAGCACCATGGGCTGATTGCAGCACCCGCAGGCGGCCGAAATCATCGCGTCGCGGTGCAGCGTGGCCGGAATTCCCAGCGCGTCCCAGATGCAATTGCCGTAATAAACCTGCTCGCCAATTTTGACAGGAAAGGCGGTCGGGACCGCCGAAAATGGCGACACCCGCCAGAGTTCCCCGCTCTCCGGCTCGAGCATGATGGCATGAGCCTGGGTCAGCCGTTCGTAGGCCCGGCGGGCCTCCTGCTCGCTCACTCCCAGGTCGCTAGCCGCCTCGGCCACCTTGGGCGCTTTGCCCGTTTTCACGACATATTTATACGTGTACTGCCTGACTCGGTTGTCGAATTCAGCCGTCATAAGATCCCAGGAGACAGTCTAGAAGCTCGCAGCTAGTGGCTAGCAGCTTTCTTTAAATTCTGCCATAATTGATCGTGCACCCCAGCCTGCACGAATCCATTACAACTCACAAGATGAGGCAACGATGTCGGCAAAGTACATCTTTGTAACCGGCGGGGTAGTGTCTTCCCTGGGCAAGGGTCTGGCGGCTGCGTCCATTGGCTGCTTGCTGGAGAGCCGCGGGCTGAAGGTCACGCTCATGAAGTTTGACCCCTACCTGAACGTTGACCCCGGCACCATGTCGCCATTTCAGCACGGCGAAGTTTTCGTCACCGACGATGGAGCCGAAACTGACCTCGACCTCGGCCACTACGAGCGCTTTACTCACTCCAAACTGAGCCGCGACAACAACTGGACCACCGGGCGCATTTACGAGCAGATCATCGCCAAAGAGCGCCGCGGCGACTATCTCGGCAAAACCGTGCAGGTCATTCCTCACGTGACCAACGAAATCAAGGGAGCGATGAAGAAAGTCGCCCAGGAAGTGGATGTGGCGATTATCGAAATCGGCGGCACGGTGGGCGACATCGAATCGCTCCCCTTCATTGAGGCCATCCGCCAGATGCGCCAGGACCTGGGGCGCGAGAACACATTATTCGTACACGTTACGCTGGTGCCATTCATCGCCGCCGCCGCCGAACTGAAAACCAAGCCCACGCAGCACTCCGTGAAAGAACTTCTCAGCGTCGGAATTCAGCCCGACATCCTGCTTTGCCGCACCGACCGCTTCCTGGCAAAAGACATCAAGTCCAAGATCGCGCTGTTCTGCAACGTAGAAGAAGAAGCGGTGATCACGGCGAAAGATGTCGCTTCTGTTTACGAAGTTCCGCTGGTCTTCGCCAATGAAGGTGTGGACACGCTCGTATTGCGGTATCTGCACATTGAAGCCAAAGACCGCGACCTGCGCGCCTGGGAAGAGATTGTCCATCGGGTTTACAACCCCAAAGATGAAGTCACGATTGGCATCGTCGGCAAGTACGTTGAATACGAAGATTCTTACAAGTCGCTGAAAGAGGCGCTGGTGCACGGATCGCTGGCGCACAACTTGAAGCTGCAGCTCAACTGGATCGAAGCCGAAGGACTCGAAGCTACCGACCAGAGTTACGAAGCGCAACTACAGGATTACGACGGCATCCTGGTTCCGGGCGGCTTCGGTAAACGCGGAATTGCGGGCATGCTGAACGCGATCCGATTCGCACGCGAGAAAAAGGTTCCGTATTTCGGAATCTGCCTCGGAATGCAAACCGCATGCATCGAATTCGCCCGCAACGTTTGCGGACTGGCCGACGCCAACTCCAGCGAATTCGATCCTGCGACTCCCCACCGCATCATCTACAAGCTGCGCGAACTGCGCGGCGTCGAAGAACTGGGCGGCACCATGCGACTGGGCGCGTGGCCGTGCAAGCTGGAACTGGGATCGCTGGCGCAAAAATCCTACGGCGCTCTCGAGATCAGCGAACGCCATCGCCACCGTTATGAGTTCAACCGGGAATATGAAGGTCCGCTGACCGCTGCCGGCTTGCGTATCACCGGCTCGACTCCGGACGGAACTTACGTCGAGATCGTGGAAGTGCCTGACCACCCGTACTTCCTGGGCTGCCAGTTTCACCCGGAATTCAAATCGAAGCCGCTCGAGCCGCATCCCTTATTCAAAGCGTTCATCGGCGCGTCGCACGAGTATGGATGCCAACGTCGCGCGCGCAAAGAAGCCGCCGAACTGGAAATGTTTCATCGTCCGGAAAAAGTCACACGACGATAGCTTGGTCGGTCTTTAGTCCTTGATCGTTTGCTTACTTTGGTTAGCTTTTCGATCTGCGTTCATCCGCGTAAATCCGCGGTGTAATGACTTCTTCTTTCCAAGTCGGCAAGGTCACCATCGGCGATGGCGACCTCTTTCTGATTGCCGGTCCCTGCGTCATCGAGAGCGAAGATCACGCGCTGAAAATGGCGGAGTCCATCGCCGGAGTCGCGAAAGCCCTGCATCTCCCCTACATCTTCAAAGCTTCGTACGACAAGGCCAATCGCACTTCCATCAAGAGCTATCGCGGACCCGGAATCGCTGAAGGCCTGCGCATTCTGAAAAAGATTTCCCGTACCGTCCGCATTCCCGTCCTCACCGACGTGCACGAAGCTGTGGACGTGCAGCGCGTCGCGGAAGTGGCCGATGTTCTGCAGATCCCCGCATTGCTCTGCCGCCAGACCGATTTGATTACCGCCGCCGCAAAGAGTGGTCGCGCCGTGAACATCAAGAAAGGGCAATTCGTTTCCCCCTGGGACATGCGGCATGCGGTCGAAAAATGCCGCGCGGCGGGCAACGACAAAGTTTTTGTGACCGAGCGCGGCTCTTCATTCGGCTACAACAATCTGGTGGTGGACATGCGCTCGCTTCCGATCATGCGCGAGTTTGCGCCCGTGGTGTTTGACGCGACGCATTCGGTGCAACTTCCTTCAGCGGGTGGAAAGACGAATGGTACCGCGGCCAGTGGTGGCCAGCCCGAATTCATTCCTGTGCTGGCTCGCGCCGCCGTCGCTGCCGGGGTGGATGGAATTTTTCTTGAAGTGCACGACAATCCGCGGCAGGCAAAATCCGACGGTCCCAACGCCCTGGAACTCACCAAGCTGCGCGACATGCTCCGCGACCTGATCGCCGTTCACAAAGCGTCTGGTCCGAAATAACTCTAAACTGTTATTGCGTTTTGCCGGATGCGACGTCCTGCGGAAAAGACTTGAACGTCACCTCGCGTGCGCGCGACGACACATTTTGGTTTGTATCCGTGCTGTACTCGGTCAGCGTCCCTTTGAGTTCGTAATAGCCTTCGTCGTTGGGCGTTTTACCCGCCCCACGTCCGACCGTACCCTTGAAGCCGAACCACACGCCATGCACCCGTTCCGTGGTGAATTGCATTTGACCGCTTGCCAGCGATCCGTTCTTGAAAAAATGATCGAGAAAGGCACCGCGATCGCTGTCAAGATCGCCCAATCGCGAGATGAATCCGCTGACTTTTCCCTGGCTCTCCAGGTTGATTTGAACAAACTCACCTTCCTTGAGGAAGCTGTACATTCCGGAGTAGTCCTGGTCCGCCTCAGTTGGCGTTTGCCCTAAGCTCGCAACCACCGCTAACAGCACAAAAATAATTGAGAGTAGTTTCGTCATGGGATCAGCCTGCGATTTTCGCATTGTCCGGCAAAGTCGGCGCAACTTCCGGCCACTTACCGGGATATAATGACAGATTCCCTGCCTGCTTCTGGTGTTCATACGATGTTGAACCTCTCGGGCCAACCGGATTTGCTACCCGACCAGAAAGTTGGTGGCGGAATCGACGATCCCTCGTCCGCTCCACGCCTGTTGCTCCAGTTAGAACCCCGGGGGCGCGCCTTTGTTTCGAACCTCAGCGATCGCGCTCTGTTCCGCACGGTTCCCCAACAGGACTCCGCCGTAGAGCCAGCGCCCTTCTGGCCTGACGTTTTTGTCGCTTCGCACCTGCCTTGGTGGACGTTGTTGCAATCCGCTGTCTTTCACGCGGGCGTCGTCGCGGCCCTGATATTGATGTCGCAAGTGTGGATGCGAGAGCCACGGGTAACGCCACGCAGCGTTTTCGATCACACCCAAGTCACCTATTACAACGCTTCTGAGTATCTGCCACCCCTCAACACTGCGGGAGCGCTGCCGAAAAAAATTCAGAAGGGTGATCCTGAACACGCAAAGCAACCGATCATTTCTGTGCCTCCGGAAGCCGACAATCGTGAGCAGACCATTGTCACTCCGCCCCAGGCGAAACTTACGCAAAACGTGCCGCTGCCCAACCTGGTGGTCGCGATGCCCGTACCCGCCGCCGTCGTCGTAACCGGCATGACTCGGACCTCCATACAAATGGCGACGACTCCGGCTTCGGTGATCGCTCCTCCTCCGGATACAAAAATGGCAGCAGGATCGCGGATGCAACTTCCATCGTCCAACGTGATTCCACCTCCTACCGACGCCACCTCGCTCACGAATTTGCGTGCACCGAACGGAGACACTCCCGCGATCGTCGAACCCCCGCCCGCACTAGACGCTGTACACCGACCCGTGGGCGATCTGAACATCGCACACATGGAACCGCAGGTGGTGCAACCCGCCCTCGCCGTTGACGAACAGCGTGCCGCGTTTCCTCGAGTGAGTGCGGGATTCGGCGGCGCGGCTCCGGAAGCGGTTGGTCCCCCTCCGACAGTGCAGGGAATTTCCGCCACCGGAACAGGTGCTGCGGGACAAATCGTCGCCTTAGGCATACACCCCGTTGAACCAAGCGGGCCCATTGTGGTTCCGGCAGGCAATCGGCGCGGAGAATTTGCCGCCACTCCTAAGGGTAAATCCGGCGCCAGTGGCGCCCCCGAGCTGCGCGCTGGGGGGACCGGCACAACTGGAAATGGCGAAGGCAATGGTGCGGGGAATCCTGCCGCGCACGCTAGCGGCCCTGCCGGAATTTACGTAGGCGCGGGGCCGGGTGAATCACCGGCTTCGGGTGTTGCAGGAACGAAGTCGAACTTGCCGCCTACAAACGCAAGACAGGTTCTGCTCGCGGCTATGACAACGCCCCGCATCGGCTCTGCGCCACGTCCCACTACTCCCGTTGAGATTACCCAGCCAGGCAGCGAGATGGAGCGCAAGATTTTCGGCATCCGCAAGTACTACACCATGATGTTGAACATGCCCAATCTCACCTCCGCGGGGGGCAGCTGGATCATCCGCTTCGCCGAATTGCATTTCACCCCGGGAGGTCCAGAGGTGGTCGCACCTGTCGCCACGCAAAAAGTTGATCCCGCTTATCCCGCTTCCCTGATGCGCGCCCACGTGGAAGGCACCGTGACGCTTTACGCAGTCATTCACAGCGACGGCAGCGTGGGCGATGTGCGCGTGCTTCGCGGCGTGAACGAGCGGCTCGATGAAAATGCGCGCGCCGCCCTCACCCAGTGGCGCTTCCGTCCAGCTACCAAAAACGGTGAGGCCGTCGCCCTCGAGGCGGTCGTCATCATTCCCTTCAGCGCTCCTAAAATGCGCTTCTGATCTTCACCACTGAGGACACCGAGATCACAAAGGAGTGAGCCGCGACCCAGGGAAGTGACGGCTTATTTTTTGAAAAGATTTTCGAACGCTTTGCGAGCATCGTCCACGCGCACCGGCCCGGTGGACGTTTCCCTCTCCACACTTACCTTGATGGCGTAGAACGTGCAGTTGTTGAGCTGATCCTTGCGCGCGACGCGCTCGGGGATAGGCTGCTGACATTCGAAGCGCGCCGCCGGATCGAAGTGCGTGCACTGTTTGCAGGAATGCAGCGCGAATCCGCACTTGGGGCAGTTTGCCGGCGGCTCACCCAGCATGGGCAACACTGTGCCGCACTGGGTGCAGCGCGACACCTGGCGCTTGCCCGGCATGTTTGGGGTACGCGGACCGCCTAAATCGTCTTTCGGACGAGCGTCAGCGGGTCGTCCCGGCGCTTTGGACTTCTCCTCGCCACGATCCATGTATCCGTGCTGCCGGTATTTTCTGTCAGACAAAATGCCCTCCGCCTGCTTAGCTAGGATGGGAAGTTCGGGACGGGTCCCCTCAAGTGTATTCCCAACGTCAAGCCAGGAGCGGAGGCGCTCGTCATTGCAAACCAGCTGTGCTTCCGGACAAAAAGCGGGAACGCAGGGCGTGTCCCCGCGCCCTGCGCCGTCATCCCTCCCGCTCGCTGCTGTGCTACGAGGTCACACGGGTTCCATCCAAGGTCCCGTCGCTTGTGAAAAGCAGATTGCCGTTGGTATCGAAGAACTCGATGTGAAACGGACCGCTTAGATGATTCTTATTCTGATCCAGCTTCACCTTTGAGGTCAGTCTGAACGTGCCGTCGAAGTTTGGCTCGAAGTCGAACTGATACGTGACCAGCGAAAAATCATGCTCCCCCGCCTTGTGCCATAACCCTTGTGTGACCCGCTGTTCATCCGTTTCCGTCGCCATGAGCGTGCCGTCAGCGTTGAAGGTGATCATCGCAACAAATGGCGGCGGGCCGCCCGGATCGGTCACGGTAACGTTCCATAAGCCAGTCAGAGTGTTGCCTTGATTATTGTTTTGCGCGCTCGCGCTCACCAGCAGCACGAAAATGCACATCGTTCCCAGTAGAACTGTCTTCCGCATCGTGAGTCTTCACCTCCAGGTGTCCGCATCTTCATTTCTGTGCGGCGGAGATGATCTTGGACGAAGCGCCGCCCTGGCGTCTTGAAGAACTTCTGAAGATTTTCTGAACTTCTACCGGCAGCGCGACCTCTGAAGGCGTACTGGGTACTGTCAACTGGATACTGAGTACTGAGTATCAGGGCAATCCAATCTGACGAAGTAATTTCTTAAAGCGCGAGTGTCCGCGGATCGGATCCCAGACCGGATCGATGTGCAGTTCCAGCAACCACCCGCACCGCTCCTTGCAGGCTGCTTCGAGCCAGCGCAGAGCTTCATCCGTTTTCCCCAGCTGCGCTGCATCCATCGCGATCAGTATGGGCGAGACATACTGCTCCTGCGCTTGTCGTTGCAAAATCTCTAGTTCCGCCTGCCAATAACCCTTGATCCCCTTCTTCTCAAAAGCCCGCCGCAGAACGGACAGGCTTTCTTTGGGATACCCACTCAGCAGAAGTCCCCGGGCCCACGCAGCGACCGCCTCTTCGTTCTGCGCGAGGCGAGAATGCACGGCGCCCGTCAAAAAGTGCGCCAATACAAAATTTTCATCCATCTGCAGTATGGATCTCAGCTTCTGCAGACTTTCTTCATATCTTCTCAACATGTAACTGACGGAAGCCTGCACCATGGCAAGCGGTAACGATAGGGGATCAAGGGTAAGCGCCAGCTTGAGTTGCTCGTCCAGGGCCGCCATCTGGCCGGTCAGACCCAGATACTCGGCGTACCATTGCCGCGCCACCACACAGTTCGCATTCAGCTCCAGCGCCCGGCGGTAGCGCTCCCCCGCCGCCCGCCAATTCCAGTCGTATTCGAACTGGGCATAAGCCAGACTGGCATGAGCCTCGGCGAGATCGGGATCAATTTCCAACGCCCGCCGCGCCTCCGCTTTGGCCAGGGGAAACACTTCGCCGGGAGGCGCAGCCAGCCAATATCCCAGCATGTTGTACGCATCCGCCAGCCCACACCGCGCGACGGCGTACGTCGGCTCGCATTCCACTGCCTTGCGAAAATAATTCACCGCCAGAGCCAGATCGCCGGCTGTTCGCTTGTTCCAGAAGAAGCGTCCCTTCAGATAGAAATCGTGCGCGGCAGGATTGACCGGCTGTTTCTCGACTCGCATATCGCGCAACAGGCCGCGTTGAATCTCCCGTGCTACGCGCGCGGCAATTTCCCTCTGCACCGCGAGAACATCGCTGCTGTCGCGCTCGTAGGTTTCTGCCCAGACATGCGTTTCGTCGTTTGCGGCGATGAGCTGTGCTGTGACCCGCGTCCGGAGTCCCGCCATGCGCACGCTTCCCTCAAGGACAAACTCAACGCCCAGTTCCTCGGCGATTTTCTTGATGGTCTTGCCCGACCGCTTGTAAATCATCGCCGTGGTACGCGCGATGACTCCCAGCTTCTCCGGTTGCAAGCGCCCCAAGCCAGCGATAATTTCCTCTGTCATGCCATCGCTGACGTACTCCTTGTCCCGCTCCGGACCGAGATTCTCGAAAGGCAGCACCGCCAGCATTACCTTGGTAGGGGGACGCGGCGCCCGCAGCCACACCGCGGCCGCGAGCAGGCGGTACCCCACTTTCGGGATGGTCTGCACCATGCGCGGTTGCCGCGCATCGTCTTCAAAGACGCGCCGCAACTCAGAAATCGACTTGGCCACGACCTCGTCGCTGGCGAAGCGCTGATTCCAAACTTCTTTTACCAATGTGTCTTTGCTGACCGCTTCGCTGCCATGGCGCGCCAGGCAACACAGCACACGCATCAGACGAGCTTCCAGGCGCGTGCTCTTTCCGCCGCGGTCAATGGTGTTGTGCCCCGGGCGGATTCTCCATTCCCCCAAGAGAAAGTCGGCTTCGGACATAGACGAGCCAAAGTATAAATTGGGAATTGCTCCTCCCGCCCAGCAGCTCTCGCCCCGGTCATTTCTTCCCTACGAATGGCATTTCTGAGAACCAGCAGAAACACGGGTGCGCTGACATTCTCCTAACACCCCTATCCTCAGCCTGTGTGCTGCTGCACCTTTGGCAGTTGGGTTGCGTAGACAACATAGAGCTGTTCGGCGGCAAGTACCGCCCGGACTCTCGTCTGAGAGGCCCGTCATGAAGAGCAGGGAACTTCGCATTGAGCCGCCTGACACGAAGATCACGAATGAGTATCGAATCAACGGCGACTCCTTGGAATTTCGTGTGCGTGACAGTTCCGCCCGCTATTACCCGTCTCAGGGCACGCTCTGGCGTCCGCTGAGTGAAGACGAACTCAACACTCACATCGCGCTGAACACTGTCGTGGCTCAATGGATGTCGTCCAGGATCTGGCAATCTGCACAGAACTAGTTCTGACTAACTGCATCGTCCGGCGATGGTGCCAGGAGGGAAATTGTTCGACCACGACACCAAGGTAAGGCTGCTTAGTAGTCTTCAGGCCAGCAGCGACCCCGATGCCAGTTCCGTGACCGAACTGATCCGCGGAATGGAGGCAGCGCTGGAGCACTTGGCCGACGCTCTCTCCTGCTCCGTGTCCCTGGATGGCGACAAGCGCCAGCCGTGCTGCTTTCGCGTAGACGGCGAGCAGTGCTCCTGTGAGCATTGTGGCCAGCTCTTGTCGGAGTGGGAACTCAGGGCAGCGGCTGCACTCGAATGCGCCCTCCCGGATGCTCGCCCGCTTTCGGAGGACGTCGACGAGCTCTTGCGTGCCTTGCCAGCGGCTTCGCCCGAAAACCTGACGGAGCGTGCCGGCAAGGTTCAATCCTTATTTCGCGAGCTGGAGGATGTGTTCGGCGGACTGTCGGTTCCGGCCCGTGCTCCAGAAATTCGGAGCACCACGGCTCCGTTCATGCGCTGTGACGGATGCAACGGCACAATTTCGGTGGACGTAAAGTTCTGTCCTCATTGCGGTCGCACCGTCCAGGGACGGCATTGTGTTCACTGCAACGGAGTACTCGATCGTCGAGTGAACTTCTGCCCGACCTGCGGCGCGAAAGCAGCCTAAGTTCGAAACCGCACAAAAAATCCTGCTCTTGGACGATGACGGCACAAACCCGCTTCCATCATCGCGCCACTAAGTATTTGCTGTTAATTGCAATCCTTCGTGGAGCACACATGAAAGAGCAGCTTTACATCCTGGAAGTCGACGAAGAATTTATGGTGATCAGCATTACCGACCGGGGAGCCAAATTACTTCGCCGTGGCTTCAACTCGCGCGAAGAAGCTCTTGCAGCCTTCCCGCAAGCCGGCTAGACACACCAATTCCCTCATGAAATGACAGGCCGAATACCGGAGCAAGAGGGTGGAACGGGGAGGGCCCTGGAATCTACGAAAGCGGGGGACCAGCCTATTTGGTCAGGGTGCTGGCGATTTCGGAGAAAATGTTATTCGCGTTCTTGCCGATCAACGAAACGGTACCCACCACGATGACCACGATGACGGCCAACATCACCGCATATTCAGCGATGTCTTGTCCTTCATCGTCGCACCAAATGCGATAAATCAAGTCTTTCACTTGGCCTCCTCAGGCGCACACTGCGACTCGAACACTGTGCTCAAGGGCAATCGAATGACCAACGTAAGTAGCTGAAAATGTTAGGGCTCGCGGAGGCCTCTTGTGCAAGAACTTGCAGACTCCTGACCCACCTGCTCCCCCACCCGGAGCAACCGTCTGCACCCGACGCTGCCAGATTGCGCTTCTCTGGTGAGAGCGTTCCGTTAGCGGGCGCTAGGACGGTCGCTCTTTCGCCCTGCCAGTCTCCATTTTTGTCAGTCTCTGTTGGATACTGGCCTGGTTGGCAATGCGGTTCATCACTGCGTTCAAAATAAACCCGCTAATGCTGCGCCGCTCCCGTTTGGCCGCCCTGCGGATAGCGTCGGCTTCCTCGGGCGAACAGCGAACGAGAACTGCGGTTCGGTCTTTAGCCATGGAAAGCCCCCATTGTGGTGAGTCTGATTCTCGGGCCGGTTTTGTCCGCACCTTAAAATCACTATATATCAAAGATTATCGAATTGATAGCTATCCATCGTTAATCGATATCGTATTGTAGGCAAATACATGAAACTAAAACAATTAGGGGGGGCAGCCCTGTCTTGCACTATACTTAGGAAGTGCTTTTGTGGTCCTCCCTACCTTCCTGGGGCAGGTGCAATTCGCTGAGGATCAAATGGAGGTTATTTGTTGTGAACTTCACCGCGTCGCACCCATTTCCGAATCGTCAGGACGTCAATTTCACAGTTGAGCGAGGCCGCCCCGCTGTTCAGTACAAAAATAGGGTATTGGCGGCACTCTCGTCAGCAACCCTGCTTGCCCTGCAGCCTCGTCTTCAGGCTGTTGAATTGGCTCAGGGCGAGGTCTTGCACGAGCCCGGCCGGCCCATGACTGACGGGTATTTTCTCGAAGCCGGAATCATCGCTCACCAGATTGTCATGGCCAATGGCCGCTCCATTTCTGTCGGCCTCATCGGCGCCGAGGGTTTTGCCGGCTATAGTGGCATCGTCGGCATTGGCCGTGAAACTTTGCGCCTGGTCGTCCAGGTTCGCTCCCGTGCTCACCGTGTAGCCCTTGATGACCTGAAACGAATGGCGGCTACGAACAATCATTTGCAAGCCCTGCTCCTGCGGGCGCTGCAGCTGCAATCGTTAAACTCGGCCCAAACTGCCGCCTGCAACTCCGTTCATGATGTTCCCGGGCGTCTGGCTCGCTGGATCCTCTCGGTTCAGGATCACATGCACCTCGGCCAGAGCACGACGGATGGCGTCCTCCCCCTCACCCACGAGGTGCTTTCGGAAATGCTGGGGGCCAGCCGCTCCACCGTGAGCCTCTCCGCCGAGACTCTCAAAAAGGCCGGCCTGGTGAGTTACACCAGAGGCAATATTCACGTCACCGATCGTAAGGGTCTGGAGAAATCGGCTTGCGAATGCTATGAATTCGGCAGGTCCCTGCTCAATGAGTATTTAACGCAGCGTTTGGCCTGAGCAGGTCCTTTGTTGCGAGTTTCCACTGTGGGGCAGCTACCGGCTGCCCCACAGTTTTGTCAATTCCACGACTCCATCACGCCTGCCGTCCACTCCTCTGCTACAGTGTCATTCCTGGTGAAATCCAAGCCCCGCAAACGCTCCAAGCCTGCAGCGAAGAGTCCCGCAGCGGCGGTCGCCTACTCGCTTTATTCCGACCGTCGTTTTGACATTGTGGCGATCGGCGCATCGGCCGGCGGGCTGCACGCCCTGGGGATGGTCCTCTCTCCCATACTGGTAAATTTTCCCGCCAGTATTCTTGTGGTTCAGCACCTCGACCCGCATCATAAAAGCCTCATGGGGGACCTCCTGGGCCGCCAAACCAAGCTGCGGGTCAAGCAAGCGGAACACGGCGAGGTGATCTTGCCGGGCGTGGTTTACATGGCGCCTCCCGACGAGCATCTGCTGGCCGGCCCGGGAAAGATACAGTTGGCGCATTCGCAGTTGGTGCATTACTCCCGTCCTTCCATCGATCTCTTGTTCGAATCGGTGGCGGGCACCTACGGTTCGCGCTCCATCGGGCTGGTGCTCAGCGGTTCCAATCGCGACGGCGCTGCCGGGGTTCGAGCGATTCGCGAGGCGGGCGGGACCACTCTGGCCCAGCAGCCTGACCGCGCCGAATTCAAAACCATGCCCGAAGCTGCGATCGCGACCGGTTGCGTGGATCTCGTCATCGATCTCCCGGAGCTTGCCTCTGTGCTCACCCAACTCTGCCTCGGAACGCGAGTGCTGCGATGAGCGTAGTCAGTTTGCGGGAATTACTTCAGCAATTGGCGGAAGAGCGCAACCTGGACTTGCGCGGCTACAAGATCACCAGCCTGGAGCGGCGCTTCCGCCATCGCATGTTCCAGCTCAAACTGGAGGATTACGCCAAGTATTCCGATTACATCCGCAAAAATCCTTCCGAAGTGAATGACCTGCTCAACGTCGTGCTCATCAATGTGACCCACTTTTTCCGTGATCCGCCCGCCTGGGAGGCATTGCGTAAGGAAATATTGCCCGACCTCACGGCTCGTATCCAGCCCGGAGAGATCTTCCGCGCCTGGAGCGCCGGCTGTGCTTCCGGGGAAGAAGTCTACAGTCTGGCCATTCTGCTGGCCGAGCAGTTCGGGACCCGTCTGTCGGGCTATGACATCAAGGTTTATGGGACCGATGTGGACGAGGAAGCTCTGAACACTGCCCGTCGTGGCGAATATCATGAGGACAAACTGCGCCACGTGCATCCCGAGTGGCGCAAGAAATACTTCCAGGGAGAAAAGATTTGCCAGGTGTCACGGGAGGTGCGCCGCATGGCCATTTTTGGCCGCAACAATCTCGCTTTCGACGCTCCTATCTCCCACGTAAACCTGCTGCTCTGCCGCAATGTGCTCATCTATTTTGATGTGCCGCTGCAGCGGCAGATCCTGAACCGTTTGCATTACGCCCTGGAGCCCGGGGGCGTAATGATGCTGGGCAAATCGGAATCCCAGCTTTCACAGAGCTCACTGTTTACCGCGCTGAATGCAAAGTGGCGTATATTTCTGCGTCGGGAATTAGACAACCAGGAACACGCCCAGGACCTTCGATTCTTATATCCGCGAAGGGAGGATCATCTGACCAAGTCACGCCAGGATTACAGTCTCCTGAAGCTCTATCACGACGCCCTGCTGCAAACTATCGAACCGGGCGTGCTCGTGATGGATCCCAAGGGCGTAATCGTCAACGAGAACGAGGCTACCCGGCACCTCTGGGGGCTGAATGACGAGAAGATCGCGGGCAAGCCGCTGGCCGAGACACCCATTGCTGCGCGCTGTCCTGAGCTGCTCCGGGAGCTCGAATCCGTGGCTTCCAAGCCAGGTCAGATCGCCCGTTTCCAAGTCTCACTGCTGAACCAGCATGGTGAACGCCAGGTCTCGGTCACCCTTAAGCCCGTGATCAGCGAAACCGGCTCCCACGTCGCCACCTTGGTTTTCGCCGAGGACATCAGTCCTCGGGAAAAACTGCAACACACCGTGGAAGAACTCGAGACCACGAGTGAAGAGCTTGAGTCCACCAACGAAGAACTGGAAACTACCAACGAAGAATTGCAATCCACCAACGAGGAACTCGAGACTACCAACGAAGAGCTCCAGTCCACCAATGAAGAGCTGGAAACCACCAACGAAGAACTGCAGGCGCTCAACGAAGAACTTGGCACCACCAATGAAGAGTTGGAGGTGCGCTCGAAAGAGCTCGATGAGCTCAATCTTCGTTATGCGGAAACCTTGGAAAATATGCCTTCGCCCATCGCGCTGGTGGCTGGCGAGGGTACGGTGCAGTTGTGGAACACCGCTGCGGCCCGCTTGTTCGGTTTAGCTGCCAGGTCGATCGTCGGTTTGCAGCTTAAACAACTTCCCTTCGAACAGACGCTCCGCGATATCCTGGTGCGCAAGCATCGGGAAGTGCTGAGCCATGGCAAAGTGAAGTCGGTTCGCAATTGCCGTGTGGACATTGGCAGCTTTCTGGGTGAGGTCAATGTGCAATTCACGCCGCTGCTTTCCGAGAACACGTCGGAAAGCGTGATCATCGTTTTCGAGCCATTCGCCGCGGGGAGCAGCGAGTTCCGCAGGAACCGCCGCACTGGTCTCAAAATTCGCGCTGCTTCCGAAAAGAAGCAGGAGGCCAAGAGGAAAACCGCGAAGGCGGATGCGAAGAAGAAAGGAGCGAAGAAAAAGGGGCGCAGTCGAAAATCTTAGACGCAGCGGCCCCGCTGCTAAGCTTCCGTGCCGGTCCGAATCTCGCTTTCCTCCCCGGCGTTGCTGGCATGATTGCCCAGAAGCATTTCGCGCACCATGCGTGCCTGCGCCTCTTTTTCCATGGCATCCTCCTCGACCCTGGCCTCCACGAATCCATGACCATTCTTTCGGGCGCGGTCTGCCATCCGGCGGGAAATCGCAGCGCTTTCTTCCAGCGCGCGTAACGCGCTCCACAGCGCTGCTTCCAGCGCCTCCGACTTTGCGATCACCAGGCTCTCTGCTGAATAGGCGTGTCCCACCCGGCAGCGGAAACGCGAGAGTTCGCCTTCTTTGATTTCCCACAACACGCCCTGGCACTCCGGGCAGGAGAATCCTGACGGGGCTCCCCTCTTTTCGGATTCAATGGCATCCATGTCCATCTCCGCAATCTCGACTTCTTGTTGCAGCGCCCCTGGGGCTGCTTTTTCCGCCTTCTCCGCCACGGTTTCGGTAATAAGTTGAGTCAGCAAAGGACCGATCTCTCCGACCGGCAGCACCCAATCCGGCTTAGCATATTCCACGGCGTTCTGCGGCATTTTGGAGAACTCGGCTTCGTCAGGATCTTGGACAATGCTCACCCCGCCGCGCGCCCGGATCATTTGCAGGCCGCTCGTGCCGTCGTCCATCAGGCCGCTCAGCAGCACTCCTACCACACGCGGCCCGTAGGACCGGGCTGCGCTGCGGAAGAGCGGGTCAATGGCGGGACGATGCCGGTTTTCTCGCGGACCCCGCACCACGCGCATAAAGCCGCGGTGCAGGATTAGGTGATGGTCGGGAGGGGCAATATAGATGTGACCGGGCTCGATCGGCGCATGGTCGCGCGCCTGGGCGACCGGGAGGTCGGTCGCGCGTCCCAGGATCGCAGGCAGGTGGCTGGGAGCCTCCGCCGAGATATGCAGGACGATAAAAACTGACCCAGGAAAACCGGGTAACAATGCCCGCACGACTTCTCGGAAGCCTTCCACCCCTCCCGCCGAGGCGCCCATCACTACAATGTCCCGGTGAGCCACACTTTCCTCCGTTCGGCTAGGATGAGCCCCGCCGCCACCTAGATGTCCTTAGGGGCGAAGTCTCAAGAAAAGCAGCAAGTGCCAGCAGCCCTGGCCAGGCACACCGACCGGGATTCCAGAGCAGAAAAGGCAGGCCCGCGCCCCATCCAAGGCGATTTAGACGGCATCCCATTCAAGCATGACGGAACCAGATGAGATTGTTGGGCGAGCCAAAGCCACCCGCGAACGGGCTCGCACTGTCGTGCACCAGTCCAGCAAGCTGCTGCGCGAAACCGCCAAACTCGAAGCGACACTCCACAAGGCCGAAGTTCAAGTAAAGGAACTCAAGGAAAATGCGCGTGGGGCCAGGAAAGATTTGCACCGCAAACGGACGCGCACCTGAGCCGCATTACTTGGCGCTTGACCCTGCAGCCATTTTGCGGCTCTCCTCGTATTCCCGCGCGCTCAGCGGCTTGTGTCCCACCGCCTGCGCCATCGTGATCTTGCCATTGGGCAATTTGTCGTCGAACCCGAAGCTGTAGATGATTCCATCCGTCGTCGCGACTAGATCGGCCACTTCTTTGGCCTTGTCCGGCGGCAGATCCAGCACCTGAACGCGCCCGCCCGCGATTTCCACGGCATGGTCGTGCCACAACTTGTTCCACTCGCTCACCTTCAACTGCGGCCGCGTCAACTTCTTTGCCATGATGTATTCCACCTGTGTTAGCGGCGCATTCGGCTCGGTGTTGTCGAAAATCAGGCACACGATTTGCGGTTCCGGAGCAATGACCTTGCAATAGTGATGAAACGGGCCCATTACGTGACCGTTCACCAAGTGTGGTGCCGTTACATGAATCGTGTAGCCATCCCCCGGTGTCGGACGCGTCGAGTTCGCTTCCGGCGCCTTGCTTTCCTGGGCTACCCACGCGCCCAAGGACATCAGACCCACAGCCAACAGCAGCAGGACTCCAATTCTCTTGAACATACGTCCCTCCCCGTATGCAGCTTCACATCTGGTGCAGCTTTGTAAAGCTCGCTCCTTCCGAAGTCAACTAACATTTTTGTGGGGAAGTTCTTACGGGCGGGCTGGATGGTATTTGCTTTAGAACGGGGCAGCGCTTCTCAGGCGTGCGGGCGCTTTGTCCTCTGCGTCCTCTGCGGCTGTGGGTATCACTCGGCCACAAACAGGTTTTCCGCAAACGGCCACTCCTCATCGATCCACTGCGCCTCGCAGCGGAAACCAGTGGCCATGGCAATCTGTAGCATCTCGTATCGTGAATATTTGTGACTGCTTTCCGTCCAGATGGTCTCGCCGTCGGCAAACATGGCTGAAAATCCCGCGCCGGGGATCGTGACCTTCTGCCGGCGCTTCGACCGTAAATGCATTTCGACGCTGCGCGCTTGCGGGTTGTAGCGGGCCACGTGCTCAAACTGATTCAAATCGAAGTTTGCCTCGAGTTCCCGATTGATCCGCACCAGTAAATTGAGATTGAATGCGGCGGTCACCCCGAGCGGATCGTCGTAAGCCGGGATGAGCTGATGTACCGGTTTTTCCAGGTCGCTGCCCAGCAGCAGCGCATCTCCCGGTTGCAGAATCCGCCTGACCTGGCGCAGAAATTTGATTCCGGCCGGCCGGTCAAAATTTCCAATCGTGCTGCCCAGGAACAGAACTAAAAGATGTTCGCCGTCTTCCCGCCGCGCCGCCACTTCCAGCAAGCCATCCAGGTATTCGCGCTCAAATCCCACGATGCTCACCGAGTCAATGTCGCCCAGTTCGCGCTCGCACATGGCCAGCGCCTTGGGTGAAATCTCGATCGGGCAATACGACGTGTGTTGATGATGTGTCAGCGCCTCCAGGATCCAGCGCGTCTTCTTGCCGCTGCCGCTGCCCAGTTCCGCGACGACCACGGGGGTGGAAATCCGATCGACGATGTCATAGGCATGCCGCCGCAGCAGTCGCTCGTCGGCGCGCGTCAGCCCGTACTCCGGCAGCACGCTGATCACCTCGAACAGCGCCGAGCCGACGTCGTCATACAGATATTTTGACGGCAGTTCTTTCTGGCCGCGACGCGTCAGTCCGGCACGCACGTCGGCAGCAAATTCGTAAATCGGTCGCGCCGGGATGGCATGAGTCAGCATTAGGGCCTCAGTTACTCACGCAGCGAAATCCTGCGTACACGTATTGATAATGCGGCTGGAACCAGTTGCGGAAGGAGCGTCGCAGCATGCACGCCGCGGTGCGCGCCGAACCGCCTTTCATGACGTAATGCTGCCCATCGAAGAAGTTGGCGGAATACCCGGGATAAAAAGAAAACGGCTGAAATTCCGGGAACGGAGCAAAAGGAGTGGATGTCCATTCCCAGCCGTTGCCCAACAAATCCCCGACACCAAAAGCGCTCCGCCCTTTCTCGAATGCGTTCACCGCCACCGGATCCCAGCTCTGAAAATTAAAATTCCCCAGCCTGGAACTCGGCGCTTCGGTTCCCCAGGGGTAGGGCCGCTCTGTCCCTTCCGGAGTTCCGTAAGCAGCGCGATGCCACTGCGCTTCGGTGGGCAGGTTCTTCCCCACCCATCTTGCATAGGCGCTCGCCTCCGCCTGGCTCACGTACACCGGCCAGTCCAACGGAAGCGGGATCTCGTGGAACATGGTGCGGTAGTTCCAGCCATCACGATCCGGCTTCCAAAAACTCGGATGTGAAATGCCTTGTTGCGTTTTCCAAGCCCAATCCGCCTCTGACCACAGCCCGCGGTTCTCGTATCCACCAGCGTTGACGAAATCGAGGTACTGCCGATTGCTGACCTTGTACTGGTCAATGGTGAATCCCGGCACCAGCACCGTGTTCTTTTCGAACTCGTTGTCCCAGCCGAAGACTCCGTCCTCGCGCGCGATGCCCAGGGTTGCGGCTCCCGGGTCAATCTCGATCATGTTGGGCTGGATGGGTGCAACGGTAAGTTCAGATTTGCGGGGCTGGGAGATTTTTTTGTCCAACGGAAGCTGATGCAGCATGTAAGCCAGGGTTTCCGCGTGCATCAACCGGTGCTCAATGGCGACATTCATCAATTGTGTCGCCGATTGGTTCTCCGTCGAACTCAGGATTTCAGGTATTCGCGAATCAAGTGCTTCGCGAATGCGCCCCACGTATCTGTTAACCGCTGCCAGGGAAGGCCAGTCCGACGGCTGATCCGTGGGCAACCCGCCTCCCACGGGATCGATGCCAAACGCAAACAATTGGTCCAGTTCTGGCTCAAATGTCTTCATCCCGAGCAATCGCTCGCGCAGCAGGTTCCAGTCAAATGCTTCCAGGTGCCCGATGTAAAAGACAATCCGATGCCGCTCCGCAATCGGCCGCTCGTACAACGAATCCTCGCGCACGATGTGGAATACCTCATCGGTGCGGGCGCGCGCATCCTCCAGCCTCTCGAGTAACACATGCCGCATTGCGACATCGGGGTGGGCCGCTGCCATTGCTCCTCCTATCCGCATGGGCGCAGAGCTGGTACTTACAAGATGCCAAACCAGCAAGCCGGTTTGCCTTGCACCTAAACTGGTGCAACTGAAGCAGCTTACATACCAGCTCTCAACTGTGTACGTCCCGCGCCAACCCTATGGGATTGCCGAAACTAAAAAAAGGCACATTTTTTCGTGATTGATTTCCGGTAGACTTGCCCTCCGAATCGCAGGGGGGAGCCATGCGATACGACTTCCTGGTCGACACTTATGCAACCGAGCACCTTAAAGTCCTCAGCGTGTGGAGCGAGTTCCGTGACGCCGACCTTTCCTTCCGACCCAATCCCACCGACCCGCGCGGCCGCAACGTGCACGAGCAGATGGTCCATCAATGCATGAGCGAGAATCTTTGGTTCCGCAACATGCTGGGAATTGACGTAAACGCGCCGCCGCTTCCGCCAGAGGAAACGCGCCTGGAATTTATCAAGCGGTACGCAGAAGATAGCGGCAACCGGCTCGCCGTTTTAAAGCAGAAGGATGAATCCTGGTGGGAGGGTGAAACTCAATTCTTTGATGTGACACGTTCGCGCGCCTGGGTGATGGTGCGCCGCATCGCTCACACCTCACATCATCGCGGCCAGCAGATGGCCATGTTACGGATGCTCGCCCGCGACCTGCACAGTAATTACGGTCCCACGGCGGATACCGGCGGACTCATGCAGAATCATGCGCCAACCATCTACGCCTATCCGAACATTGATTCATTGATTGACGGCGAATCTTCCGGCGGCGCCAAATCGAATCTTCCTGGCACTGGCCCAAAACCGGTCACCGAGCGCCCCGACCAGTAGCCGTCTGCAAATTTAGGATTCTCGCGTTGGCTTCTTCAAAACGCCGTGCCATCTTTTCACCGTCCATAGGCTGCTCCAGCAGGGTTTCCGGATCCCATTCGCTGCGCGGCGCGGCAAAAAAGTCCCCGCCATAAATATGCAGCGCTCCGGTCAATCGTGGAATCGGATTCGCCACGGAATGGATGATGTCGCGTCCCAGGGGCACCGCATCTTTTTCGCTGAGCGCCCGGGCTCCCGCTGCTTCCAGCTTCCCGCCTTTCGCCCGTGGTTTTCGCCGCCAGAAAATGTTGTCCTCGCGTCCCGTGTAAATTCCGATCACCGCCCACATCTTGTGATTGTGCGGCAGCAGGTTCATGCACGGCGCCCAGATCACATTCAAGATGGTGAGGTCCGGTGCGCGATACAGCGTTTGCATTTCGGAGCGCTGAGGTTCGCCTAAGGCTTTCAGCACCGCCGCGGGATCCGAAACCGCGCGCTTCACAACCTCGAGCACGGCCTTGTGCGAAGCATCTTCCTTCAACGCCGCCCGGCAATCTGCGACTAACTGTTCCACTTCAAACATGGCTCATTCCTGCCCCGATACAGGATTATGCGCGGTATTGGGGCACAAGAATAACTTATGCCCTGGTGGAAAGAACAGGCGCAGTTCTGTCGTGGGGACGACAGAATGAAACGGGCAGGGCCCTTTTAGTTGTCGGAATTCTCAGGTTCGTCGGGCAACAAGGCGCGGCCCGGCGTATGCGGCTCAAGACTCAGCAAGGCCGCCTGTTCCTGAGCGGCTCGAGCGAGCTCGCTCATATCTTCAACGTTATCGGGTTGCTTTTCGGATTTCCGTTGGCTCTTGCGTTCAGCCTTGTCGCGCTGCCGTTGCTGGCGCGCATGCTCTTTCTGGCGTTTGGTGAAACTCGATCGGCCTCGTCCTGGCATTCACACTCTCCCATGGTTGGTTGAAATGGACACACCGCTTCCTTTTTTACTTCCAGGAGCTCCCGTTCGCGCTACCAGCGCGGTTCGCGAGGCTGGCGCGCGTGTCCGCGATAATCGTCGCGTCCGCCACCGCCTCCACTGCCAAAGCGCCGTCCGCCGCTCCCCGCTTTCTCTGCCTTCGGCTTGGCTTCATTGACCTTCAGCGCCCGGCCACCCAGCTGACTGCCGTCCAGCGCTGCAACGGCCTTGTCCGCCTCGCCCGAATTCGACATCTCGACGAACGCAAAGCCCCGCGAACGTCCCGTGTCGCGATCCATCACGATGCTTACCCGGTCCACTGCTCCGTGTGCTTCAAAGACGGTACGCAGTTCGGCTTCCGTCGTGCTGTGAGGCAGGTTCCCAACGTAGAGGTTTTTCATGACAGTGTTTCTTCTCCCGAATCCGTGAAAGTTGTAACTTGAATGTCTTCTGCTTTGGAATGCCGCCGTACCGCTTCCGCCCACTTGGACGGCTTAACGTTGTCGGCTGCAGAGGGCCGCCGGTCATCTTTGGGTCGCGGATCCTTCAAAGACCGTACCGCGGAAATCCGCCAGCACGCTTCCTGGATGCCCCAGGTTTGCGGCCGGTTTTGTGAGGCGCGGGTAAAAGCCCGGGCTACAACTTCCGCCCACAAACGCTGGTCCCCGATTTCGACAATGTCGGCGGCGCCATCGCTCTGGGGTGCGTCCGACAGAAATTCCGGGCGGCCCACCAGGAACGCCAGTTTCTGCGGTGGCTTGGCGCCTTTGATCTCCGCACAAAAAACGTCGCGTACTCCTTCTTCCCCTCCGACGTTAAGGAGCACCAGGCCGTAGGAGTCGGCCCGCCACAACGAGCGCGCCTCACTGATGTCGGCAGCGCAATCGACCTCAATCCCAAGTCTCCTCATCACGCCCGCCCGCAAATCACGTTTCGTTACGCACGCGTCGATCAGAAGCACTCGCTTCTTCTTGGGAGCGGCGAGAATTGATGCGGGAACTGAGAACGTAGTTGCTGGCGCCGTCATGCACCCTCCTTGGTTCTGCTCGTGACTCCTGATGCTGCACCACTTTTTCTCTGCTCTGCCAGCTTCTTGATCAATTCCCGGGTGCGCTGCCGCTTTTGGACCCTCTGCTTGCGTTCACGGTGGAACCTCGATTTATCGCCATTCAGGCCGGACATGACTGCTCCTCTCACACAAACAGGTTGGATCGCTGGGCTACCGCGAAGCACTGCTCCCGGAAACCACAGGTACCTTGGATTTTTTCAGAATCACCGGCGAGATCGCGAACAGGGCGAGCGCCAGCAGGTCGAGCGCAAAAACCAGCGCCGGAGAAAAAACTGCCGGCCGAAATGGCGTGAATGCCCCCAGTACTGCCAGGAACGCCAATCCCCAGAGAAGCCGGTTCAGCGAAAAAGCCCGGAACGCCAGCATCAACGCCCCTACTGATACCACAATCGATGTAGTCATGCGGGCATCAGCCGAAGGGTTCGACAAAACACGTAAAACGAGTACCGCGATCGCCGCTAACGTCATTACCCGCGTCAGCATGCGTGACCTCTTTTCCGGTGGTTAACGCGATAAGATCGAGGGTGGATGAGGAACTGACACACGCGACGCCTTTCTATTCAGCGGTTCAATCGCGAAGGCGCAAGTTGCTGTGTGTCTTCGAGGTTGGCAAGCTCTAGTATACGCGAGCAGGAGAGATCCTGCTGGACTATCGGCACTGGGGTGCAAGTCCCGTCGATTGTGCAACTCAACCCGAAAAAACCGTGCCGTGAGCGTACGCATCCCCGGCGAAGCTCTGGGCCACGAGAACTGGACCATGAACCTAAGGAATTGCGAATTGCTGGAAAGCAGCTCAAAATATTCTGCGATGAGACTGCTCAAGCAGGCCATTAAGTCCCCGGTTTTAATCTTTTTCGTCGCGCTGGCAACGAGAATGATTGCCGTCGCTCAGATCCTGAGAAACATCGGACTGGAGCGGTTCTATGGCGCCAACGAGCCTTCCCACATCGCAGCCTCTCTCGCTGCCGGCATGGGGTTTTCCGGCCCTTATGAGGGTGCTCCCATCCTTCCCACCGCGCAACAGCCTCCTGTTTATCCAGTGATTCTGGCAGGGATCTTTAAACTGTTTGGTCCCTACACACTTGCGTCGGCTTGGGCAGCACTCTCGCTGAACGCTCTGGCCGGCGCTGCTACTGCGGTGCTGATCCTGTTCGTGGGACGCAGGTATTTTGGCGAGACTGCCGCCCTCCTCTCCGCGTGGTGCTGGACGCTTTGGGTCTATGAAGTCTGTATAG
>Ga0070741_10002011_pt1 | contig 57101 bp, 46 predicted proteins | sample Coa_R1_4_FD_66440 | JGI IMG/M metagenome (GOLD analysis project Ga0070741, IMG submission 66440) | Surface soil microbial communities from Centralia Pennsylvania, which are recovering from an underground coalmine fire - Coalmine... | ecosystem: Environmental > Terrestrial > Soil > Unclassified ... | reverse complement strand
GCTGTAGAAGGTTCCAAGGGTTAGGCTGTTCGCCTATTAAAGCGGTACGTGAGCTGGGTTCAGAACGTCGCGAGACAGTTCGGTCCCTATCTGTTGTGGGCGCAGGAGATTTGAGGGGGCCTGTCCTTAGTACGAGAGGACCGGGATGGACGAACCTCTTGTGTTCCAGCTGTCATGCCCGTGGCATAGCTGGGTAGCGAAGTTCGGTTGTGATAACCGCTGAATGCATATAAGCGGGAAGCACTCCCCAAGATGAGATCTCCCAACCCGTAAGGGTCAAGAAGGGCCCAGGAAGACTACCTGGTTGATAGGCAGGATGTCGAAGCGCAGTAATGCGTGTAGCTTACCTGTACTAATCGCCCGTTCGGCTTGACCATAAAATTTACTCGGTGCATTGAACCAGTTGTCAGTCCCAGTACTCAGTTCTCAGTTAGAACCTGAACTGTACTGGTTACTGTAGCTAGCGGCTGATAACTGGGCGCCGATGCTAACCAAGTACGAAGTCCAATCTATTCAGTTGTGAGGCATCGACCTCACGATCTTTGAAAGTTTGCGGTGTGCGATCGCGCGAGTCGAGCGACGGCTCCTTGCCAGGCGATCGCGAGCTTGCTGGCGTAAGTGCCACGAGCGAACCGCTCAAGACGTCGGTGATCTTACCGCGGGGGTTCCACCCGTTCCCATCCCGAACACGGAAGTTAAGCCCCGCAGGGCCGATTGTACTGCACGCGAAAGTGTGTGGGAGAGTAGGTCGTTGCCGGCATAAATAAAGGCCACGCTCTTAACTGAGCGTGGCCTTTTCCTTTAGTGGGTGCGGTCAGCATTCCGCCGAAACACTAAAAAAGGCAGCCGGTGAAGGCTGCCGGTTATATGGCGCGTCGCTTCTGTCTAGAAGCTATACCGCAGACTGAATTGCATGGTCCGCGGTATCGCGAAGGTTTCCAGACTGGTGAACTGCCCGACGTTGCTGCTGGTGAGATCGTTCACCGGTAAGCCGCGGTTTACATTGTTAAACACGTTGAAGTTCTGCCACGCGAAGTTCAGGGTCTGGCGTTCGGTAATGCGAAAGGCCTTCGCCAACTCCCAGTCGGCTTCAAAGAAACCGGGGCCGCGCAACGAGTTTCGTCCAGCATTCCCCTCCGTAAAAGCAAACGCCGGATCCGTGAGCACGGTGCTGAGCGGTACGTAGGCAGCGGGATTGAAGCCCAATCCGTTAGTGCCGCCGGTATTTCCGTTTGCGATCTGAAATGCGCGCAACGTGTAGTTTGAATTCAATGACGTGTTGTCGCCATAAATCGGCGTGAACGGACGCCCGCTGTACGCCGTGGTCACGCCATTGAATTGCCATCCCGCAAGTAACAGCCGAGCCGGAGCGCTCATGTTCTGCATGAACGGTTTACCCGGCCCGATCGGCACCTCAATGGTATGTCCGAAGGAGAAGGCGTGGGTGCGATCGAAACCGGCGGGACCATATTGCGAGTTCAGGTCGTACGGTCCGAACTCGCGGGAATTGTCACCGTAATTCAGGACTTTCGACCAGGTGTACTGACCGGTGAAGGAAAAGAACGAGGACATGCGTTTCTCGGCCGAGATCTGAAGGCTGTTGTAATTCGAACTCAGATCGTTGGCGAAAGCCGTGATGTCCTGCGTGTAACCAAATCGGGAGAAGTACGGACGGTTGTTGTTCGACAGACCCGGACCTGGCACCGGCGCGTTAGCGTTGAAGAAGTCATACAGGTGCCGGGCGTAGTTGCCCACGTATGCGATCTGCAAGCTGAGATTCTTGCTCAACTGTTGCTGAAGAGCGACGTTGTACATGTCCACGTAGGCCGTCTTGCGATTGAGCGGAATGCCGGTCGCGGAGACATCGGTCGGCAGAAACAGCAGGCCATTAGAGGGCACTGCAGGCGGAGTGGGAGGAGGTGGGCCTTGCGTCAGCGTAAATGGGAGCGCCAGACCAGTGGAGGCCTGAATATTTTGTGCGAAGTCGACCGGGTAATTGTGGCTGATCTGGATACTGAAGAAGTTAGGGAAGAAGCTGCGTCCATAGCCGGCGCGCAGGACGGTATTGGGATGCACCTGGTAGGCGATCCCGATGCGCGGCGCGAAGTTGTTTGTCCTGGTGTTGATGTTGGTGTAGCGGTCGACGTTTCCCAGGCGGGCGACCATAAGCTGTCCAGTCTGCAGGTTGAAGTTTGCGCCGTTGCCGCGGTTGGCATACGGTGCCGTATAGACTTCGTAGCGTAGTCCCAGCGACAAGGTCAGCTTGGGAGTAACGCGCCAGCGGTCCTGGGCGAAGGCGAATACATCCTGCTCGTACTCTTTTGGGATACCAAAAAACTGAAAACGTTGGAACTGGCTCGGCATGCCCAGCAGAAACGATTCGAATGCGTCGGTGGTGGTTCCAAATGGAGTGGCCACTCCGCTATTGAAGGTGAACGTGCCACGCTGGCTGAAGTCGCTGCTAACACGGTAGTTGACGACCCAGCGATAGTCCCCTCCAAACTTCAGCTCATGATTACCCACCACCTTGGTGAGCACCGGAGAGAGTTGGTGGAGTTGTTCCTGCTCATGCAGAGGTGCATTGGTATTGATGGTGGTGCCGAACTGGAAGCTGCTCGACGGAAAACCTGCGACCGTGGTTCCGCTCAGCGCGGAGCCATTGAATACAAAGTTGGATAAGCCGCTGGTATCGGCTGTGCCCAAATTAATGCCGTTTAGGCCTACCGATTGTGCAGTGTTCTTACCATAATCGACCGGCAGGACATCGATCTGATAGCGGAAGTAGCTGTACCGCAAATTGAACAGCAAGGTTGGGCCGAATACGTGGTTCCAGTTCACTGCGCCGTTATGGTTCTGACCTTTCGAGTTGCCCGGGCCGTACAAGCTGGAAAACGACGGACCGCCGGCAAGACCAAAGATCGCGGGTGAGTTGATGGTGTCGGTGAAAAGGTCGTAGCGGAAAAACAAGCGATTATTGGGATTGACCATGTAATCGACGCGCGCATCGTACTGGTCTGAATTGAACTTGACGCTGCCTTGACCCAGGAACGTGTTTGTCCCAATGTTGGGTGGCGGAATCATCGCGAGCAGACGGCTGGCGACCGGGCTGATCGCAAAGGCAGGAAGCACCGGCCCGCCCAGTGCTCTCAAGTCGCCGGCCCGCTCGGCCAGCGTGGGGACGAACTCCTGGAATCCTCCGCCCAGTCTCTCCCGCTGACCTTGGTAGGTACCGAAGAAGAAAAGCTTATCTCGGATGATCTTGCCGCCCAGCGATCCACCGAACTGGTTAAAACGTAAGGGAGACTGCCGCAACACTTCGGTGTAGGGATTCCGAGCGTTAAAGAAGTTATTGCGCAGGTATTCGAAGGCATCGCCATGCCACGTATTGCTGCCCGATTTCGTGGTGTACTCGACGAATGAGCCGCCGGAGCGGCCGAATTCAGCGTCATAGTTGCTGGTTGTAACCTTCATCTGGTCGAGCGAGTCAGGAGGTGGATTGACCACCTGGATGCCGAGCACCGCGTCCATATCATCGGCGCCGTCGATTTGCCGGTTGGTGAAGCCGAACAACAGGCCGTTGGTGTTGTTGGCCTGGCCGCCCTGCGGATTTTCCGCACCCGCTATGTCATAAGTGTTCCGAACGGTGCCCGGGGCCAGCAACTCGAGCTGAGTTACGTTCTGACTGAGAGTGGGCAATGTCGTGAGCTGCCTGGCGGGGAGGGTGGTGCTGATCTCAGCCCGATCGGTAACCAATACCGGCGACTCGTTAGCGACGACTACCACAGACTGCTGCACTTCGCCGGTCTGCAGAGGCACGGTGATGCGTGTCTCACGGTCGACGTTGACCGCGATACCGTTCTGCTGCGTGGTTTTAAAGCCTTGGGCGTCCACCTTGACTTCGTAAATTCCGTTCGCGAGTTGCGTGCGGGAGAACATGCCTTGCGGGTTGGTTGTCGTGGTGATGGAAGAACCACGCTGGGTGTCGGTTATCGTAACCGTGGCATTTGGCACGACCGCGCCGGTCGGGTCGGTTACGAGTCCCGTTAAAGTTCCGGAAGTGGCTTGCGCCAGAGCGTTTTGAGAAGCTGAAAAGATCAAGCCCATTGATAAAATGGCCGCTACAGTGGTCAGAAGCCATTTGCAACGTGATTCATGCTTGTGAAGTGCGCGTACCCAGTTCGTCATAACTCCTCTTGCTTGTTTGGTCCAGATAGCTCCAATTGCTCCCGTGAGGTAAGGTGACCTGCGCGAGTCAATCAGGGTTAAAGGTAGATGGCTTAGCAGCAGCCACAACAGGTAGCCACGGATGACTAACTGAACAGTCGAAACTTCGACAATAGCGAGAGGTGAAGTGATTGCCGCCGCGTCGAAACGCAACTAACACCCTATCGTAATCGAGTCTATTTACTTAGCAGTTAGCACCAGTGAAATTGTCGAAATGCAGCATTCTTCCGGTTCTTGCCTAACTCTAGAGTTGTTTTCTGTCGCATAAGTACGTAAAGATATTTGCAACTATGTAACCAAGTATTGCCCTGGATGCTGCTCTGCTAAGTCATGTACATGCGAGGTGTCGCGCAGGTGGGTATGGGAAACGAGAGCAGCACAATTCACAAACCTGAAGGCGTTCTACAAGGCAATGAATCCTGAGTTCCCGACCATCTACCCATACCACGGAACAAGCAAAGCTAAGGTGCTATGGATGGCTTTTTACTCGTGAAGCGTTGCATGCTGCTGCTGATAACTTGTCTCTGCCAGCTGTTGTAAGCTGTCGGGGATGAGATGGCCCGTTCTCCTGCTCGCGTTGCTAACCGCCTTCCTGAGTTCGTCGTTAACCCAGGATCTCTCTATGCAGTTTTCCGATCCGACGCGCTTTCTCGTAGCGCATGGCCGGCGCGCGTGGGCGAGCGGCTATGGCGATGGCGGCCTGGAGATCTGGGCCGGAGCCCTGCAAATCGCCAGTGATCTCCATCCGGAATTCCGCCGCGGTGGCGACGTGACCGCTATTCCGGGAGAAGGGATCGTCAGCAAAATCGAAGCTGAGCCGAGCCATGTCGTCCGCACCTACACGGGTCCCGACTTTGCGGTCGAGGAGCAGGTCTGGGTTCCTCTGGAAGAAACTGCTGTCCTGGTCCGCTACATTGTGCGCAGCGTGCGACCGGTGCAGGTCATTGCCAGGTTTCGTCCATCGCTGAATTTGATGTGGCCGGCGGCGTTGGGCGGTCAGGAGATACGCTGGGATCCCGCACAGTCCGGCTATCTGCTCACCGATTCGGGCAGGCAGTTCGCCGCGGCCGTGCTTGCACCGGGGGCGACGGAGCACGACGAACCGCTGAACAGCGCGCATCCACTGCCGCAAACGGATGAACTTGCCGTGGCGTTGGATCAGCACTCGCCCCAACTGCTCTTCACGCGGATCCCACCCGTTCGATCGGGAAAATTTGATCTGACCTCCGCACGAGCGCTTCTCCAGTTCTCGACATGGCAGCCCGCCTCGGAGAAGCATTACCAGCAGGTACTGGCCTCGCATGTGCGCATCGACACTCCGGATGCTGCCCTGAACCAGGCCCTCGCCTGGGCCGAAATCGCGCTGGATCAAGACTGGTTGTGCAATGATGACCTGGGCTGCGCGTACGTTGCGGGATTCGGCCCGTCACGCCGCAACCGGCGGCCGCAATATGCGTGGTTCTTCTCCGGCGATGGCATGATTGCATCGCACGCCGCCATGGCAGAAGGCGATCTGAACCGCGCTCGCGACGAGATTCGTTTTATTGCCAAGTATCAGGACCGCGGTAAGGGGATGATCTGGCATGAGTTATCGCAGAGCGCGCCGTACATCGATTGGCGAGGAAAGTATCCATACATGTTTGTGCACGCGGACCTCACCTATCCCTACATCTCGACTGTGGCGGACTATGTGCGTAACTCGAACGACCGAGCATTCCTGCGGGAAATCTGGCCGTCAGTGCAGCACGCGTTCGCTTACGGCCGTTCACTGGTGAGCGAGGGCGGCCTGCCGCGAATTCCGGAAGGCAAGGAGGGCGGAGACGAGCAGGATCCGCTCAGGGAAGAGCTGAGCCTTTCTGCCAGTTGGGTGGAAGCTTGCGCCGACTATGCACATCTGGCCGCTGTGATGGGAGACCCCGAAGCAGCCCGGCAAGCGCGAGATCTTGCGCAGCAAGCGCGTTCGTCATTTGCGCAGCGTTACTGGGACGCACAGCGCGGCTCTCCTATCGAAGCCTACCGCCGCAATGGCGAACCCATGCTGGATCGCGGTTTGGGCGCGATTGTCGGCATCAATCAGCGGCTGTTCAACGATCAGCAGAATGCGCGCGTGCTGGACGATATTGCCTCATGGCGCTTCCAGTCGGACTGGGGCACGCGCAACATCGCCATGGAAGAGCCCGGGTTCGATCCCACCGGCTACGCGCATGGCACGGTTTGGGCTCTCGCGACTGCCGATGTGGCCCTGGCGTATTGGACCGCGCATCGTCCGGAAACCGCATGGGAAGTCTGGCGCACTCTGATTCCATGGTCAACACTGGATTCGCCAGGCCACATGCACGAAGTGCTCGCGGGCGATACTTACCATCCGCAATTAGAGTCAGTGCCGGAACAGAGCTGGTCGTCGGCGTCATTTCTAACCTCGGCCGTACGCGGTCTGTTTGGGATCGATATCAATGCGGAGGACGGTATTCTCACCATCGCGCCGCACCTGCCTGCAGAGTGGGATCATGCCACTGTCAGCGGACTGCACTTGGGAGCGTCCACCCTAAATCTCAGATTCGAGCAGCAGAGCGATGAGCTCAGCCTGCGAATCCTCACCAGCGGGCCGCCGGTGCACATCAGGTATGACCCGGAGATTCCCTTGGGAGCACGAATCCAAAGCGCGAGAGGTTGCGGCCGCAGGATAGAGGCGAAACAGCAGCAGAAAAGCGCGGACCAGCACGTGATGGCTGATATCGTCGTGCCGCAAGGCACCTGCGAAATCTCTTTGCGCTACCGCGATGGCGTGTCCATCATCATGCCGGCGCCACAGCCGTCCCTCGGTGATCCCAGCACGGGTATGAAACTCACTACGCTCACCCTGGCCGGCAATATCCTGCACCTTGGCCTCGACGTGGTGCCTGTCCGCCAGAACAGAATTCAGCTACGGACTGACAGGACAGTGAACAGTGCGTCTGGGGCGGAAATCAGCAAAGTTGCCAGCGATAGTTATGAACTGTCGCTCCCCCGTACCTCGGGCGCGGATGCCTATCAGCACTTGCAGGTGAGTGTTAGCTTCTCGGACTGAGAAGTCGGAATCGCGCAGGCCTGCATCCGGCTGTTGCGCTTGCTTCCAGAGCGAGCCGTCCACTGCCGATGCGCGGAACACGAAGGTTTTCGCCGTGCGATGATGGAGTCACTGGAGCACGCGCAAAGGCTCCGCCCGCAATGGACCGCCAATCTCTGGTTAGTTACCTCGATGATTTTCAACGCCTGGGCAAGCAGGGCGCCTACGCGCAGTCGCGCGGCTATCGGACAGAGCACTGGAGCTACCAGCAGGTCGCTAATTTTGCTTTTCAGTTCGCGCGCGAAATCGATGGCAGGGGGATCGGCAAGGGTGATCATGTTCTCCTTTGGGGACATAATTGCGCGGAATGGATCGCAGTCTTCTTGGGTTGCATGTGGAGGGGTGCGATCGTGGTGCCTGTCGATCATGCGTCTGCGCCCGATTTTGCTCTCCGGGTTCAGCAGCAAGTTTCGGCCAAGGTGATCGTTTGCTCCCGAGAGCACGCGGCCCATTTTCCCGGGGAGGAAGCCCTGGTCCTTGAGGATCTCGCGTCCACATTGCGAGAACGTTCCAACGTAGCCTACCCACCGCAGGTGGTATCCGGGAATGATGCTCTGGAGATTGTGTTCACGTCGGGTACTACCGCGGAACCCAAAGGGGTAGTCATCACCCACGGCAACGTTCTGGCGAATGTTGCGCCGTTTGAAAGAGAGATTCGCAAGTTCCTCAAGTACGAAAAATTGTTTCATCCCATCCGATTTCTCAACTTGCTGCCGCTCAGTCATGTGTTCGGGCAATTCCTTGGAATATTTCTGCCGCCGCTCCTCGCCGGAACTGTGTGGTTTCAGGAGTCGCTCAACCCTTCTGAAGTAATCAGCGCAATCAAGAAGCGCCGTGTATCGGTACTAGTCGCGGTTCCGCGCCTATTGCAGTCCCTCAAAGACAAAGTTGAGCGAGACCTCGAGGCAAGCGGTCAGTCCGGCAGGTTTCGTGAGAGGTTCCAATCTGTGGCAGGACAGCACTTTCTTCGCCGCTGGTGGACGTTCCGCCGAATACGGCGGCGATTCGGATGGAAGTTTTGGGCATTCATTTGTGGCGGCGCTAGCCTCGACCGCGCGACTGAAGAATTCTGGGATCGGCTGGGGTACGCGGTGATTCAGGGTTATGGCCTTACCGAAACCACCTCATTGATCAGTGTGAATCATCCTTTCAAACTGGGGCGCGGTTCGATTGGAAAGGTGCTGCCCGGACGCGAGATCAAACTCGCGCCGGACGGAGAGATCCTGGTGCGCGGTGGTGGCGTTGCCGCCGGGTATTTTAGCCACAAGGCTCTTACCGCGGTTACTGGCGAGGACGGCTGGTATCACACGGGCGATGTCGGTGAACTCGACGCTGCAGGCCATCTTTATTTCAAGGGCCGCAAAAAAGACGTCATCGTGACTCCTGCGGGAATGAATATTTATCCCGAGGACCTCGAGTTCGCCCTGCGCCGGCAGCCTCAGGTGCGCGACTGCGTCGTAATTGGTTTAGAGCGCAATGGCAATCTTGAACCATGTGCAGTCGTTGTCTTGAGAAACAAGGAAACAAATCCAGAGGAGATTCTGTGCCGAGCGAATGAAAGCCTGGCCGAGTATCAGCGGATGCATTTGTTTTACAAGTGGCCCGACGAGGACTTTCCCAGGACCTCAACCCAGAAGCCACGAAGAAAGTTGATTCATGACACAGTCCGGGAGAATTTCGGCGCTGCTCAATCTGCCAGCCCGCGTAGCGCACTGGCAGAACTCATCGGCCGCTTTAGCCCCGGCGCAACCCCGAACCTGGACCCTGATGCCGATCTGCAGGCCAACCTGGGTCTGAGTTCTTTGGATCGGGTGGAATTGCTGGGCGCCCTTGAAGACCGTTATCAGATAGATCTTCGCGACACCAACTTGGCCGCGGCCAGCACGGTCGGCGATCTGGAAAGATTGCTGCGCGGCGCGCCCAGCGAAAGTGTCGAATTTCACTATCCGCGATGGGCACTCCGCTGGCCCGTAACCTGGATTCGCACCGCGGCATATTACATCGCAATACGTCCCGCGATTTCATTATTAGGGCGGCCGCACATCAGCGGGCTCGATAACTTGCGCAAACTCAACCCACCGGTGTTGATCGTCTCCAATCACATCGATGATGTCGATCCAGGATTCATCCTGGCTGCGCTTCCCGGCCGCTTCCGCCATCGACTGGTAGTGGCTACGGGGGGGGAGGCGCTCGAGCGCTTGCGCACTTCACCAGTTGAGCAAAATGCCCTATTGAAAATTTATAACCGCGCCAAGTGGATGCTGGGCGTTGCGCTTCTCAATCTCTTTCCGTTGCCGCGCGAGGCGGGATTTCGCAGGAGCTTTCAGTTCGCCGGCGAAGCCGTGGATCGGGGTTTCAGCGTGCTGGTTTTCCCGGAGGGACGCCATACGAAAGACGGCGAGTTGCTCCGTTTCCGCGCCGGAATCGGCCTGCTCGCAAACAATCTGCAGGTCCCTATCGTGCCGGTCCGGATTCGTGGACTCTTTGAACTCAAGCAGACAGGCCGCAGGATTGCACGTTCCGGAGAGATTCGCGTCCACATTGGTCAGCCGGTGCAATTCGCCCCAGACACTGATCCGGAGCGGATTGCGCAGCAGTTACGAGAAACAGTGAATCAATTGTGAGCACCCGACGACGTTCGCGGCGCGACCACTGCATTCGGCGCAAAAATCGGAAGCACGGACTTCCCGAGAACCTGAGTGTCTGACACGTCGGGCGCGCTTCACAGACGTTTTCCGTTTTCAAGTCTGTGGTCAACCCCAAAATACCCTCCGGCATCGAAGCTTGGTCATTACCGTTACTCGATCCATGGAGGATCTCGACCATGCAGCGCAATTTACAGCAGGTATCGCAGGCAGTGATTACCTGCATCCTTCTTCTCTTTACACTTTCCCCGAGCCTGATGGCACAAACGCACGTGGTCAGTCCTTCTGAACTGCAGAAGCAGATTTCGGAGGCGAGCCAGGCCAGGCAGCAGAACTTGGGAAAAGTGCAACAGTTCCTCTCAACCGAAACCGCACAGAAGGCGCTGCAGACAGCTCACATCGACAGCAGCGAGGTGAAGAACGCGGTGTCGACTCTGAGTGACAGCGAACTGGCGCAGTTGGCCGCGAAGGCGGATAAGGCGCAACACGATTTTGCCGCTGGTGCTTTGGACAACCGAGACATCATCTACATCATTCTGGGTGTCGCCGTTCTGATCCTGATTATTGTCGCAGTTCGTTAACCCGACATGAGCCGTTGCGCATTTTGCCTGCTCGCCTGTGTTCTGTGCCTCTGCAGTCTTGTTTTCGCTGCGGAGGCGCAGGATGTGTGGATTGACGTGCCTTTCGTGCAGCAGGAAAAGAACGCTTGCGGCGCGGCTGCTGTGTCAATGCTGATGCAGTACTGGACGCGACACGGCAGTCCATCTCACGGGGATGCCGCGGACCAGCTGCAGATTCAGCAGGCACTCTATTCCCCGGATGCGCGCGGCATCTACGCTTCCGCGATCGAAAATTATCTGCGCGAACACGGTTTCGAAACCTTTGTGCTCCGCGGATCCTGGGACGACCTGCACGACCATCTCGTTAAGGGACGTCCTTTGATGGTTGCGCTACAACCCTCCGGGCGCGATGTGCCTCTACATTATGTCGTGGTAGCTGGGATCGGCCCGGGCGAGGTTCTGCTGAACGATCCGGCGCGGCGCAAACTGCTGAAGCAAGATCAGGCAAGCTTCACAAGAGAATGGAAAGCCGCCGGCAATTGGACGTTGCTGGTTGTCCCCGGCGCGGGTGCACGCTGACCCTTTTCGTTTTGCTCTTGTTCATTGTTTTCGTCCAGCCCTTAGTCGGTCAAACCCTGAAACAGTTCAAAGAATTAAGCGAGCAGTCACGCTGGGCGGACATTGCCCGCCTTGCCGAACAGTCGCACGACCGTTCTCCCGATGTCGATTATTACTACGGAATCGCGCTGGCGCAGTTAGGCCGCTGGGAGCAGGCACGCTCCGTTCTGGAACAAGGAAGAGCGCTGCAGCCCAGCGACAAGCGTTTTCCGATTGAGCTCGCGGGCATCGCTTTCAAGCAAAAGAAATATGCACTTGCGGCTGAGCACCTGCGCCAGGGACTTGCCATCGATCCTGCGGATACTTACGCGAATGACTTCCTGGCCAGTGTTTACTTCCTCCAGGGCAACATTGAGGCGGCGCTGAAGTATTGGAACAGAGTCGATAAACCGAGAACGGCGAGCATCCGGGAGGAACCGCGATTGCGCACCGATCCGATTCTGCTCGATCACGCATTCGCCTTTGCACCTGCCAGTACTCTGCAAGTTAGCCAATGGAAGCTGACCCAGCAGCGAATCGAAAATCTCGGCGTTTTTCCTGCGTACCACTTCGACTTTGTGGCCACCCATAATGAAACTTTTGACGTTATATTCCGCGCCCAGGAGAGAAACGGCTTCGGCAGCAACAAGGTGCAGGCAATTGTCGGCGTGCTGCGCGGTCTTCCCTACCAGGAAATCACGCCGGAATACTTCAACATCCATCGCGAGGCAATCAACCTGACTTCGCTCGTGCGATGGGATCCCCAGAAACGGCGAGTTACTTGCAATCTGTCGGGACCGCTACATCGGGATCCAAGGTGGCGCTACGAACTCGGCGCCGACCTGCGCAATGAAAACTGGCGGATCGTGCCGTCCTTTGCTGGGCCTGCATCAGTGCTTGCAGCGCTTAACTTGCGGCGAGAGGCAGTGAGCGCTGCCGTTTCCGACATTCCTGGCAGTCAATGGCGCTGGTCCACTGGCGTGGAGTTGTCGCATCGTGACTATCGAAGCGTTTCGGCCGGCTCGACACTCACGCACGCCCTGCTGTCGCAGGGCTGGCAACTGAAATCATCTACTGGCCTAAACCGAGAGTTGCTGCGCTGGCCCGAACATCGGCTTGCCCTGGAAACTGGGGGCAGTGTGCAGGTCGGACGCCTTTGGTCCTCGCTCGCCTATTCGTTCGCAAAACTGCAGGGAACCGTGAGCGGGCACTGGTATCCGCAGGCCATGGGCGACGATTACGAGGTGCGGGCCAGCATCCGCGCCGGAAAAACTTTCGGAACGATTCCTTTCGATGAACTGTTCATGCTGGGGGCGGAACGCGATAACGACCTCTGGTTGCGTGGTCACATCGGAACGCGCGATGGCAAGAAAGGCAGTGCTCCACTGGGGCGCAACTACTTCCTGGCGAACTGGGAGATTGACAAGAACATTTATGAAAACGGCCTGGTGAGTTTTAAACTCGGGCCCTTTCTGGATACGGGCAGAATTACGGATGCCTCTCCAGGCCTTGGGTCGCGGAACTGGCTGTGGGATGTGGGAGCGCAGGCGCGAATATACGCGCTCGGGGTGGGAGTCGGCGTGTCGTACGGAAAAGATCTCCGCACCGGAAATAACGCGCTATACACCACGGTGTTCCGCCATGGAAAAGGTGGCTCCTCGGGATATAATGCGTCGCCATGACGAAATCTTTTCTGCACACATTCGCTATTTCCTGCCTGGCATGTCTGCTTGTGGTCTGCGCAGCCGCCAAAGAAAAGCCAAAAACTATCGAACTGAAGAATGCCCAGGGGGAAAGTGTCGGTACGGCCAAGATCCAGCCGGAGAAACAGGGGGTGAAAATTCGCCTCAACCTGAAGAATCTTCCTCCCGGGGAACACGCAGTCCATATTCATCAGAACGCCAAGTGCGATCCGCCGGATTTCAAGTCGGCCGGTCCGCATTTCAATCCGGAGAGCAAGAAGCATGGCCTGGACAATCCTGAGGGCCACCACGCCGGAGACATGGCGAACTTCACGGTGAATGCCAAGGGTTCCGCCAAGGCCGCGGTAATCAACAAAGACGTAACCTTTGGCGATGACAATCATTCGCTATTTAGCAACGGCGGTACGGCCATTGTGATTCATGCGAAAGCGGACGATATGAAGACGGATCCGGCAGGTAATGCCGGGGACCGCATTGCTTGTGGCGTTATCACGAAATAGCTGCACGACCTCGATCATCTTGTGTGAAAAGAGAAAGGCGGCCACTGAAGGCCGCCTTTTGCTGCCCGCTGTTCTGTGTTGTAGTTAGCGCGACCGTCCTGGCGCTGATGGATGAGAGGCTCCGCCGCTGCTCGGTGCGCTGTGGCTGGGCGCGCTATGCGTTGGTGCGCTGCCGCTTGGCGGCCCGCTACTGTGGCCCGGATTGGATCCCCCTCGTGACGGGCCCATCTCACCGCCGGGGGTGGCGCGGGGCGTCACGATCGGCTGTCTCAAATCCAGCGGCGGCCGCGAAATCCGCGGGCTCTCAAAGCCACCGCTGCTCGAATTGCGTGGACTATCCGCGACGGGGCCTGAGTCGCGCGGTGGGAAACGATTCCAGCCGCCGCTGGAGCGGTCTGGCTGAGGTGTATTGCCGCGCTCGGGAGAATTGCTCGAAGCGCCGCCGGCCTGAGGCGAGAAGCGGCGCCAGCCATCATTTCGGTCGGCAGGGGCGGCGGACTGCCCTGCATTGTTCGGCCCGGCATTGTTGGTCGTTGTGGGACGTACAGGTCCCATACTTTCAGTCTGAGTATTCCTGCCCGGCGCCGATGCAGGTGACGCATTCCCCGTGCTGTCAGAGAAGCGATGCCAACTCGACCTGTCGTTCGCCGGCTGCTGTGCAGTTTTCTGAGGAGCGCTCCCGGGCTGCGCGGGCGTTGATGGCTTCGTTTTAGGCACATTCTGCTGCGCGACCTGCGGAGGCCGGTTTTCCGCGATATCGGAGCCAAACCGGTGCCAACTATTGTTCTCGGCCGACGAGCTCACCGCTCCACGGTTCTCATTTCGATTGGCTTGAGATTGGCCCCGTGTATCGCCCGTGCTCTGAATAGACTTGCTTACAGGTTCCGATGGAGGCTGCGGAACCGCCGAGCTAGCCGTCTGCTCCGGAGCCCTTGCCGGCACATTGCTTGTTGTAGTGTTTGCTCCCGGGCGAAGCGGCGTGAACTGCCCGCTGCGCTCGATGCCCTGCTGCACACGCGCTGCCTGCTGTTCGAAGTTCTGCGGTGCAGAACCAGGAGCCGACTTCGTGAAGAAGCGCTCGGGCGTGCCGCTGTGAATGGTAGCCGGACTCGCCGGACGGTTAGTTGCAGTTAGCGTCTCCCGCGTAGGAACCACCGGCAGATTGCCCGTCATGACCTTGCCATTGCGAAACACTTCCCGGTCTACTGGCGAGGGCGCCGCCTGCCCCGTCCCAAATCGCTCCGCCGGCACAGTCGAGACTGCCCTCATGATGCGGGGGTTAGTCTGGGCGTACCGCAGGTTTGAGTACCCAGTTCCGCCGTGCAGAGGATTCACCGGCGCAACCCCGCTGCCGTTGTGAATATTGTTCACGTTGTTAATGTTCGTAATATTTGTGATGTTGGTCACATTGGTGATGTTGGTGACGTTGTAGCGCGATCCGTAACGTCCGTACCACGGATAGTAGGGATCGCACGGTCCCACCGGCAGCCAGCCAAAGGAGCCGAAGCCGACGCCGACGCCAAATCCACCGCCGAATCCGAAGAATGAGACGTAGGCCGGCGCCCACACTGGCCGATACACGGGATAGACCGGTCCCGGCCACCACGCCCAAGAGCCACCATAGAGGAACCACCGGCCGTAGTGATAAGGAGCCCATCCCCACGGTTCATATGAAACCCAGGTCCATCCCCAATATGGTTCCCAGACCCAGCGGCCCGCGCGATACGGAACCCAGTCGGGCCCAACCGCGGGTACCCAAACCTGGCCATAGTCGGGAACACTGGTCCAGCGCCCATACGAGTCGAGGTCTTCCGATCCAACGTAATAGCGGTTGGTCCGGGACCACGACTGCGCTCGTTGAATAACGCTGTTGCGGTCGTTGTTCCACGAATCCCAATTATCTTTAGAAGGTGCATCCGCCAGCCGGTATTCGGTATCGTTTTCCGTGCCGCGAATGATGGCTGACTGGCCCTTGCCGACACGCGTGCTGCCCTGAGGCGTGGAGATTTCCGCCTCGCCCTTGCGAACAATGACGCGCGTCTCCCCGCCTTGTACTTCGATGCGATACAGCCCGTCCCGCTGGGCAGGCCGTACCGCAACGTTCGGCGTGTCGATCTCGGCTTCGGCTTCCGTGCCCTTGAACACGCTGTAGAAAACCAGGCCTTGACCGATCTGAACCTGGATTTGGGACCGGGAGAGAGAAGCAATCGTGCCTTGCGAGTTGTCGGCGAGCCGCAGGATATTGGCATAGTCGAGTTGCACTTCGCCTCGGGAACTCGCTCCGGTAGAGACCTTGTCGCCACTTACCACGGGCTGATTCAGCGCCGCTGCGGCCCAATCACCCGAGTCGCCCCGCTGTGTCGAAACATCGCCATGGATCAGGCTGATGCGGCCCACGCCCTCCGACAGATCGGTCTGCGCGTTGGCTCGTATCCCGCTGAACAGCGAGATCAAGAGAATCGACAACCCTGCAAGAACTCGGTTTTTCATGGCCCCACCTCACGGTGAAAGCTGCTGCTCCGCTCTCACGCACGATGGATATTGCAGATGAGGTGCCAGAACGGGCGGAATAGTTACCTTAATAAAACATGGAGTTTCATAAGTTTATGGCAATGAGGCATGGTTACTTCGGGGTTACTTGCGCTTATCGGTGGCCGCCTTCGGCCAACCTGGTGGATTTCAGCCACCACCCCTCGAACCGTTACGAGTTGTTTTCCGAGTCCTCAGGATCGGCAATTCCGATTTTGGAAAGGCGATACCGGAAGGCATTGCGCGAGAGACCCAGCAGTCGCGCTGCCTGGCTCTTGTTGCCATCGGCCTTGCGCAAAGCTTCGCGGATCATGTCATCTTCCCACTGCTCCAGCGTCAGGCCTTCCGGCAGAACGCCCGCGTGATTCGATGCCTTGGCCCTGGCGGGATCGAAATGAATATCGGTGGCATCGATGAGCGGGCCTTTGGCAAGAACGGCCGCCCGCTCGACTATATTTTGTAATTCCCGCACGTTACCCGGCCAGGGGTGATCCATCAACATCTTGAGCGCGCCAGGGGTGATCCCAGTCAATTCCTTGCCCGATTCGGCGGCAGAACGCGCGAGAAACAATTTCACCATTTCTGGAATGTCTTCTTTATGCTCGCGTAATGGCGGCAGATCGATGGGGACGACATTCAACCGGTAATAGAGGTCCTCGCGGAAGGTGCCGTCTTCAAGCGCGGCGCGCAGATCGCGGTTGGTGGCTGCAATCAGCCGGACATCAACCTTCAGAGTGCGAGTGCCACCGAGCCGTTCAAATTCCCGCTCCTGCAGAACGCGAAGCAATTTTACTTGCGTTGCAGGGGGTACGTCTCCGATTTCGTCAAGAAACAAGCTCCCCTTGTCCGCTAATTCAAACTTGCCGGGCTTCGAATTAGTGGCCCCGGTGAACGCGCCCTTCTCATAGCCGAACAATTCGCTTTCCAGAAGATTCTCGGGGATTGCCGTGCTGTTGATCTTGATGAATGGGCCGGATGCCCTCCGCGATCGCTCGTGAATGATGCGCGCGATGAGATCTTTGCCGGCTCCGCTCTCGCCTCCCAACAGAACGGTTGAGTTGGCCGACGCGACGCGTTCTACCTTGTTCAACACCTCCTGCATGCGGGCGCTGCGCGCGACTACATCTGGATGTTCAATGCGCTTGTTGAGTTCTTCTCGCAACGACTGGTTTTCGGCGCGAAGCTTGCGTACGTCCAGCTCTTTGTGGACCACTATGCGCATCTCGTCAAGCGAGAACGGTTTTAGCACGTAGTCACTTGCCCCGGCTTTCATCGCATTGACGGCAGTTTCCACGGTTCCGAAGGCAGTCATGACGATTACCGGCAGGCCGGCATTCGTGCGCTTGATCGCGTGCAGAAATTCCAATCCGTCCATGGCGGGAAGCTTGAGATCTGTAATTACCAGGTCAACTGCGTGCGTCTGCAGCAGCTTCAGGCCGGTTTCCGCATCGGCGGCCGGAAGCGTGGCGAATCCGGCTTCGCCGAGGTTCAATTCGAGAATGCGGCGCATCTTGGCTTCGTCCTCGACGATTAGAATGCAGGGCTTCTCGCTCATGTTCCGGCAGTGACTCCTTCCGACTTGCTTAGGGCTTCCACGGGAAAGAAAAGAACAAAACTGGCGCCGCCGTGGGCGGTTTCCAGGCGAATGGATCCACGGTGCTCGTCCACGATTTTGGAAACTATGGAGAGTCCCAATCCAACGCCCGTTGTCTTTGTGGTGACGAAAGGATTGAATATCTGCTCGCGCAACTCCGGCGGTATGCCGGGGCCGGTGTCCTCCAGTCGCACCTGTACTCCGCCACGCGAGCCGACGAGGGAGCGCGAGACCTCGACCCGAAGCTTACCGCCTTTATCTCCCATGGCGTCGTATGCATTTTCCATCAGGTTCACAAAGGCCCGCCCCGCCAAATCTTCGTCAAGTAAAACTTGAGGCAAGTCCTTCTCATATTCCCGGGACACCTCGACTTGGCTGTTTTGCCGATGGGCGGCAACCTCGCGAAGCGCCCGATCGAGGAGCTCGGTAATGGATAACGGCTGTGTCTCAGCATGCAAAGGCCGGGCGAAATCCAGAAAGCGGCTGATTAAGGTGCTGAGCCGGTTGACCTCGGCGTTGATATACCCGGCGAGTTCGCTGGAAACTGGATCCGCTTTCTCCAGCTTTTCACTCAGTATTTCGGCGGAGCCCTTGATTACGCCCAGGGGATTGCGAATTTCATGCGCCAGTCCGGCCGAGAGCTGTCCCAGGGCCGCAAGCCGCTCCGAGCGGCGAGCCTCTTCCTGCGCCTGTTGCAGTTGACGGTTGGTTTGGGCCAGCTGCTCGGCCAATCTTTGATATTGCCTGGTCTGACGGCGGTTCTCGACGGCAAAGCGGTTCACGATCAGGGCCGCAAGAAAGAAAAACAAAGTACGGATCGCGAGTTCGGTTACTCCTGCAGCTGTCAATTCATACTGCTCCAGCGCTGGGAGCAGAAAGGAGCAGTAGAGGCCAGCTGCCAGGGTCGTCCAGAGTAGAGTGGCCCAGGCATCGAAGTAGACTGCTGCAGTGACTATTGGCAAATAGTAAATCGGGTAATAACTGCTGTTGATGCCGGGTCCGCCGGTGTGGGCAATCAGCAGGGTGGAGAGCAGCAGCTTGAGAAGGACAACGAAGAACGGCCCGCGGCGCGGCAGACCTGCGACGATCCTGCGCTCCAGGATCTGCACCACCCCAATAGCAACCAGGGTGAGCTGTTTCTGAATTTCCCTCACCGGCGGAGAGATCGCCAGTCCGACCAGAAACAGCACCCACACGAAGTCGAGCCAATCGAACCGGTATCGTCGGTTTTCCCCCAAGTCTCACTCCCAGCAGGCGCAGCGATGTTGGAAGTAGTCTATCGCGACGCGCAAGCCGATCCGCGGACGGGCAAGCGTCGGTGCAAAACGGACTTCACAACAACGGGATTCCCCAAACCGACCAACCGTTCCGTTCGCAAGGCATCCAAAGCTGCGGGAGGATGGGTGTCCGAACCGGATCTTACATCGATTCTCTTTGTATTGTTGCTGCTAGTGGCGCTTGCCCAATTGTTGGGCTATGTCTTCGTGCGCTTGCGGCAGCCCAAAGTGGTTGGCGAGATTCTGGCTGGGGTCATCCTCGGGCCACTTCTGCTTGGACGCGTGCCCTTTTTTCTCCAGGCGGTCACCGGGACACAGCAGCAGGCGAATATTCTGAATTTTGTCTATTCGCTCGGACTCCTCTTGCTGATGTTTCTGTCGGGTGCAGAAGCCCAGCAACTGTTCAGTCGCGAGGAGCGGCGCGCAGTAGGCTGGCTTGGCATTGTGGGAACCGGAACACCTTTTGTTCTGGCAATCGCGCTGGGCCCCTGGCTGATTAAGCCTGCACTGGCTGGACCTAACGCCAATTCGGCATCTCTGATCATTATTCTTGCGATCGCTGTTGCCGTAACTTCAGTCCCCGTAGTGGCCAAGATTTTTGCCGACTTGAAAATCCTGCACACCCGGTTCGCTCGCCTTGTGCTTGGGGTGGCCGTGCTTGAAGACATTGCGCTTTGGCTAGCGCTCGCCGTGGCAACAGCCATGGCAGGAAAGGCCGTACTCGAGCCACGCAAAATCGGCTACCACCTGGTATCTACGATCTTGTTCTTCGCACTCGGGCTGACAATTGTTCCCCGACTCGTCAAGCGTTTTAATAAATCCAGGTTCAACGTCTTCGCCCAACATGCGCCCGTCGCTTATGCGCTGGCCGTTTTGCTTGGTTATTGCGTGGTAGCTGGCGCGTTGCATGTCAGTCTTGTGTTTGCCGCGTTTCTCGCCGGTTTTGCGGTGGTCCACAAGAAGCGCAGACTATTTGCGGACGCACTCGATGCAATCGGTAAAGTTTCATTTGCGTTCTTCATTCCCGTGTACTTTGCGATCGTCGGGCTAAAGCTCGACTTGGTTCGGGGTGTCTCGTTATGGATGATCATCGCCTTCATGATCGGAAGCTGTTTCGTGAAGATAGTGCCGGTGTCGCTGGCGGGACGATTCGCTGGATTTCGCGGACTAGACCTCGTAAACCTGGCTGTCACTACGAACGCGCGCGGCGGCCCCGGCATTGTACTGGCCAGCGTCGCCTTTGACGCCGGGATCATCAGTCCTCAGTTCTATACGACGCTGGTGGTCGCAGCTGTCCTTACATCTCAAATGGCTGGCGCCTGGCTCGACCATGTCCTGCGCAAGGGGTGGCCCCTACTGAGCCCGATCGCGCCAGAGAATTCAGCAGCCTGCCCGACAGCAGAAGATCCCCTGACGCCCTGATACTCGGGCCGCGGCCGGAGCCGGTGGAAGGCTGCATCTATGCTGCCTTTGGCTCGGTTACCAGCTGCTGTTCGGCCAAATCACGGTAATGCTGGTAGGCATAGAGAAGCCGATTCTCCTCTGCAGAGCCAGCTTCGGCTTGGGCCGCCATCTTGCAATAGCCAAGCCGGAAAACAGTGTATGCCAGTAGAAAAATCGGCAACCGTCGCGAAGGCTCATCGCCCGAGAGCTGTGCGTAACGCTCGATTAGGCGATCCGCCGAGCTGGCGTTCATGTCCCACTCCACGATAGCACCCGCCAGGTCCCAGGCAATATCCGTGGGACCTGGAAGGAAATGATCATCCCCGTGGGTGCAGGCATCCACTTTTAAAATCTTGCCGTCTTCGCTTCGAATCCACTCCCAAGGCTGCATGCGTCCGTCGACCAGCACTGGATTCGTCGCATTCAAAAGCGGCAGGTCGTCTTGTAGCAAAAGCAGATCCTCGGCTTGGAAACCTCCCTGTGGGTTTCCAAACTCCTCGTTGAGATTGAACGGCAACACCTCTTCCAATTGCTGTCGAGGGTGACCGCTGATCCTGAATTCCTTGGCGCGAAAGGCGCAATATTCGGCGAGTCGCTCGAGAACGGCTGGTGAGAGATCGTCAGCGCTCATTGGTTTACCGGGGACGCACGAGTAGGCGATGATGCCGTCGGAATAGTCTTCTACAGGGCTGCTGTATCCCGCCCGGGCCAGGCACTGGGCACGTTCCTTTACCTCGTGTCCAAAGCGTCCGAATCCCTCAAACTTGTGGATTAGCCTTCGATCAGGAGAGAGGAATTTGAGGCGCTCCATTTGTGTCCAGCAGGCGGGCCACTCGGGGTTCGGTAGAAGAAGTCGCCGCCATGCTCCACCTCCGAGGTATGCGCCGCCGGAAAGTCGCCGAAAAGCGTCAGAGTGGGCGAGTGTCCAGTGAAATTGACGCCAGCGATTCGCACCATCGCGAGCGCAAAGGCGACCGGGATTCGGCTGCCGGCTTCCAACAAACGTGATTCGCTCGCGAGCAACACCTGCGGCAGCCAGGGCTTCTCCGACGGAAATAAAGGAAGAGCCGCTTAGGCCGGGGCCCTCGTCGACCACGACGAACTGCGCCCCGCTGGCTTGCCGAGCTCGAACCCAGATTTGCTGATCAGGAGAGAAGTTAGTTACGCGATCGAACGGATGGCCTGTAGGACGAACGGTAATGCGCTCTGCTTGTACCCCCTGGTTCAGCAATGCAGCCCTGACAACGGCGCTCAAAGTACTGCCGATGCTGCGAATGCCGATGACGGCGAAGGTTTCGCCGGGACGGGCAAGCTGCGAAGTCGCCTGAACAAAGTTTTCCGGATGCAGCGCGTAGTACGCGAAACCTTCTTGCGGAGAGATTGTAAGGTGAGATGGAAGACCCACACGCTCGACCGCAGTTAGTGCCCGTGAAAGCGGGGTTCCGTCCCGCCGGACGAAAGCGAAGGCAGCAGCGTCGGTGATATTGGTGAAGACCTGAGTGGAAGGCGAAGCTAAGTCGGCGGTAGCGGACTCCAGTTCGCCGGCGCGAATGAGCGCATCCAGTTGCCGCTCCTGAACTTGCGGCTGGGCACAAACCGCTCGAACAGCCGCTTGCAGGTCGCGCAACAGCCTGCGCGATTCAAATGTCTCTTTTCCATCGCGGAAAACCCACACTCGGATGGCGCCTCCAAGCAACTTTGAACGTTCGATGAAACGCTGGGTAGCGGAGTTGTGTGCGAATGTTCCGCCACACCAAATGAATTTGGAACTGACCCGCTGACGAGTTTTCCGGAACAAAATTTCCGGCCCTTGCAGTGGGACTCGTCAATTCTGCATGGCTTTCTCAACTTCCGCCCGCAGATCCGCATATGCCATGGCCCCCGGGTGATACATGGAAACATGCCCGCTACGGTTGATCAGCACAAGCGTGGGCGTCGTGCTGGCTCCGTAGGTTTTGAAATTCGCCTGGCTGACGGGGACCGAGACCTCCTGCAAACCGGGATAGTAATGCTGCCAGACTTGTTTGATGTACTGAAGTTCCTGTTGTGGGCTCGCGTCAGCGCCTCCCGCTGCATAGCCGTAGCGCTGCGTTGGCGCGACCACGGCCAGGCCCTTGGGGGCAAACTCGGATCGCAATTGCGTAATGATCGGACCTTCGGCTTTGCAGTCTATGCACCAGTGCGCCCAGAAAAAGAGCAGCACAGGGGAACCCTTCAACTGAGCCGGAGACGCAGGCGGCGGGCCGAAGTACTCTCCGCTCTTCAGCGGCGGCGCTGGCTTTCCCGCCAATATGAGCAGGTTCAGATTTTTCTGCAGCCGTGGAGCGATCGAGGTGTTGCCATACGTTTGCAGGGCAGACTTCAGCAACAAGACTGCTTTCGCATTCTGATTGCGGGCGGAGAGCACGTCTGCCTCTACTTCGTAGGCGGCGCCAAGCGCCATGGGCAAGTGCGGCTCCGCATCCAACTTTCGGCCCTTCATCTGCTGCAACGAGAGCAGATGCACCTGCCGTGCATTGGCGTACGCCTGGTCATAGTTTCGGGCCGCCAACTGGGCGCGGGCGAGCCAGGATAGCGCTTCGAGGTATTCGGGATCGACTCCGTGCTGTGACTTATAACTCTGCAACTGCGAGTCGGCGCCTGCCAAATTATCTTGCGCAAGCGCCGTGCGCGCGTCGTCGACAATGCCGGCCCAGGCAATGATAGACAGTAGTACGACAAGGAAAGCGGAACGAACCCACATGACTTGATGATGACGGAGAGCGTTGAAAGTTGCAATTCGCGACGAGCACAATTCTACCGGTTGTGAGTTTATCGACAAAAATTAAGGACGGCCATGAAGGCCGCCCTTACTCTGCGCTTCTTTCGAATTTTATAGTGGTTTACAGGCCCCGAACGTTCTCAGCTTGCCAGCCCTTCGGGCCCTTTACGACGTCGAACTGTACTTGTTGACCTTCCTGCAGGCTGCGGAATCCATTGGCCTGAATGGCCGAGAAGTGTACGAATACATCCTCACCATTCTGACGGCTAATAAATCCATAACCCTTGGCATCGTTAAACCACTTTACTGTTCCTGTTTCCATTGTGTTGCTTTGTTCCTTTTACTTTGAAATTGCGCTGAAACTCGCTGAGATGTGCAGGCAGGTCACGCTGGTGGAGCGGAGAAGCTGGCTACAACCGCAAAGATCAAACGCAGTTCCATTGTACCTTGGAGCCCGCAAAATTTCTACAGGTACGCTGGTAATGCTATGCACCACAGTAACTTAGACAGGAGTAGAAAAAGGGTCTCTGCGGGTACACTTTCTGGACGGGTTCACATCTGACTCATGAATCCGGGGGTACCCCTCCAATGAGCACCGAAACTCCTCCCGTTGAGAACGCTGGCACGCCCTGTGCATCGAACGTGAAGCTGGGGCGAATCCTCTGTTATGATTCAGCCATTGGGGCAGGACTCCACGGTAGCAAGATGATGGCTTTGGTCGAGGCACAACTTGCCTAGTCAGAAGCAGTTGAAGTGGGCACAACTGCGCGTGGGCCTAACGGTTGTATTCGCCATCATCACCCTGGCGGTCCTTATCCTGCTAATGTCGGGCACGGCCGGGCTCTTCACTCCCAAGCTCATCCTGAAATCCTACTTTGATAACGCCAGCGGCCTCCGTAATGGCGCCCCCGTCCGCCTCAACGGCGTGGACATCGGCAATGTTACCGGGATTCGCATTGTCTCCAGCAAACCGCTGACGCCAGTCGAAGTCACCATGAAGGTGAGTGCCAGGTACGATTTCGACCTGAAGAAAGACTCGGTAACGTCGCTCTCCACCGCGGGCGTCCTGGGCGAAACCTATATCGATATCGACAGCACGACCGCAAAAGGCCCAAAAGCCCAGGACGGAGACGTACTCGCTACGAGGGAACATCCTGATTTCAATGACGTAGTGCGATCGAGCCAGAGTACGTTGCAAAACATGGACGCCCTGCTGAAACGCACGGACCGCATCCTGGCTTTTGTCGAAAGCGGGCAGGGTTCGATCGGCAAGCTGATCTACGATCCCAACCTGTACGATCGTTTGGCCGGGACGGTCAACGATTTTCAGGGCATCGTCGATCAAGTCAAGAATGGAAAAGGCAGCATCGGGCAGCTGATCGCGAGCGACGAGGCGTATCGCAAGGCCGTAGCCGCGGTCGACAAGTTGAATGGAATCATCGATGAACTCCAGGCAGGGCAGGGTACGGCCGGAAAGTTCCTGAAAGATCCGGCTCTTTACAACAATGCGAATGCGACCATCGCCAACGTCAAGAAGCTTACCGATGACATCAACGCCGGCAAGGGCGCGATCGGCACCCTGGCGCGCGACCAGGAGTTCGCGGCAAAGTTGCAGAACACGATGAATAAGATTTCAACACTGACTGACCAGCTCGAAGCCGGACAGGGCACGGCCGGCATGTTGCTGAAGAATCCCTCGCTTTATAACAATAGCGACCAGATGCTCATCGAGACCCGCGAACTGATCAAGTCAATTCGAGAGAATCCCAAGAAATACCTGACCTTCCGCGTGCGCGTGTTCTGACCTGGCGCAGATTTCCCGGCAGCAAATGATTCCGAAGACGCACTGGGCCATCCGCGCTGAGCATCGGTTCAGATTCGCGGAATGGCGGTCGACTCGGCTTGCTCATGGGCGTGGTAGCTCGAGCGCACCAGCGGTCCTGATTCCACGTGGCGGAAGCCGAAACGCAAGGCGGCTTCTTTCAATTCCGCGAATTCGGCAGGAGTGTAGAAGCGAGCGATTGGAAGATGGTCACGCGAAGGCCTCAAGTACTGCCCCACGGTGAGGATGTCCACGCCTCGTTCTCCGAGGTCACGAAAAACGTCCACCAGTTCGTCCATCGCCTCGCCGATTCCCACCATGACTCCGCTCTTCGTGACCATACCGGGCGAGAACTTCTTGACGTTCGACAAGAGGTCGAGAGTGCGCCCGTAACGGGCACCCGAGCGGACCGCCCGATAGAGGCGCGGCACGGTCTCGGTATTGTGATTCAGGACGTCGGGCGCCGCATCGAGGACGATGCGCAGGGGTTCTTCAAGTCCCTGGAAGTCCGGAATCAAAACTTCAATGCGGCAGTCGGGCGTGACCTTTCGGATCTCACGAATAGTATCTGCAAAGACCTTTGCGCCGCCGATGTTGTCATCGTCGCGATTCACGCTTGTCACGACGGCATGCTTAAGTCCCAGCGTGGCCACTGCTTCGGCAACCCGCGCCGGTTCGTCCCAGTCGATGGGCTGCGGTTTACCCTTGGGAACGGCGCAAAATCCGCAGCGCCGAGTACACATGTCGCCCAGGAGCATGAACGTCGCGGTGCGATGATTCCAGCACTCTCCGATGTTTGGGCACTGGGCAGACTCGCACACCGTATGCAGACCCAGGCCGCGTGCAAGCTGCTTGAGCTTGTGGAAGTCGTCTCCCATGGGGGCGCGGGCGCGAAGCCAGGAGGGCTTCGGCTGCGGCGTCCGCGGGCTGGTCTGAATCTGGATGAGCTGGGAAGAGCTGGCCATCTAAGTATTTGATTTTACAGATAACCAAACGAATGCGCGAGTCATGCGATTTGCCCGGAGCGTGCGCCCAGTCACGCTGCGCAGTTACATCGGTGCACGTGCTAGATTCGAAAAAAGCCCGCGTTATTGGCCGCCCGCGCTACACTAATGCAACTCCAACCGACTAGGGATTCATTTCTTGTCAGAAACACAGAACACATTGGATGCGCTGCGCGCGGCTGAGCAACGGCTGCAAGCGACTCTGAATAACGCTCCATTGATCGTGTTTGCGCTCGACTGCAATGGCGTGTTCACGCTCTCGGAAGGCCGGGCGTTGCAGAAGCTCGCATTAAGGCCGGGCGAGGTCGTCGGGCGCTCGATCACCGAGCAATACGGGAATTATCCGGAGCTTCTCGAACAGGCGCGCCGTGCACTAAAGGGCGAAGAGTTCACAGCCATAACCGAGTTGCATGATCTTCAGGTCGTTTTTGAGACCCGCTGGGTTACCGCGCGTGACGAAGCGGGCAAGCAGGTCGGGGTGATTGGCATTTCCACCGACATCACCGCGCACCGGCAAGACGAGTTGGCTCGCAGAAATGCTGAGATTCGCTACCAGGCGATGATCGAACAGATCGCAGCCGTGACCTACATTGCCGAGTTGGGAATCAATGGCAAGTGGCTATACGTCAGCCCCCAAATCGAAACCATGCTGGGATTCCCGCCGCGACAGTGGCTCGCCGATTCCGGCAACTGGATTCGCTTTATTCATCCCGACGATCGCGCCGAGGTCATTGCCGCGGAGAATGCAACCATCGCGGGAAAGCCTTTCCGCGCTGAGTACCGGATGTACCGCGCGGACGGGAAGACGATCTGGATCAGCGACACCGGCACGCTGGTGCCGGACGATACCGGCAAGTATTTGCTGCTTCACGGCGTCTTGCTGGACGTGACCGAACGCAAGGAGATGGAAATCCGGCTCCTGCACGCGCAACGACTGGAGGCTATCGGGCAGTTGGCGTCCGGTGTGGCCCATGACTTCAACAACCTGGTCACGATTATCAAGGGATATTGCAGCCTGCTCGAGGAGCGGGTGAAAGAAGACACGGCTAATGCGCGGGCGGTGCGTGAAATTCACCAGGCAGCCGATCGAGCCGCATCCTTAACTCACCAACTATTAGCTTTCAGCCGCAAGCAGATTCTGCAGCCCAGGATTCTTGATCTGAATACCGTGGTGCGAGACGCGCAGAGGATGTTGCGCCGGCTGATTGGCGAGAACGTGGAAATCGAAGTGGTGACGGCTCCGAAGCTAGGCATGGTCAAAGCAGATCCCGTGCAGATTGAACAGGTAATTGTGAACCTGGCACTGAATGCCCGCGACGCCATGCCCAACGGCGGCAAACTCAGGCTCCAAACTTCCGAAGAAGATGTGATTCCAACTAATCGCGGAGAGGACTTGCCGGTTCGCCCCGGCAGATATGTGCAATTGGCGGTCTCAGACTCTGGACGCGGCATGGATCCGGAGACCCAGAAACATGTCTTTGAACCGTTTTTCACGACTAAGGCGACTGGCAGGGGTACCGGATTAGGTTTGGCAACCCTGTACGGAATCATCAAGCAGAGCGATGGTTATGTGGGCGTCGACAGTCAACCGGGGCACGGAACCACATTTCGCATCTATCTGCCCGTAGTGGATCAGCCAGCTAACGCTCCGGCAGCCCCTCAGACTTATGACGGCGCTGAAATCCCCCGTGAGACGATCCTGGTCGCCGAAGACGAATCGCAGCTCCGTGAACTGGCCAGGACCGTTCTGAGCCGCTGTGGCTATGAGGTCCTGGTGGGTTCGGACGCAAACGAGGTGGACTTCATTTGTGCGAATCACACAGGCAAGATTGATCTGTTTTTGACCGACGTTGTCATGCCCGGCCTGAGCGGTCCAGAATTAGCGAAGCGGGTCATGCAGCGGTATCCATCGATCAAGGTCCTCTTTATGTCGGGCTACGCTGACGCTGCCCTGATCCCCCAGGGCGTCTTCGATGGCGAGCTATCGTTCCTGCAAAAGCCGTTTACCCCCTCCGTGCTTAAAGAGCGTGTCCGGGCCGTGTTGGACCAGGAGATCGAGACCAAGCCGCGCGCGGTTTCCGGTCTCTCTTAATCTCGAGTTTTGTTGCAAACCGGACAGACACCTGGCCTGCCTGCTGCTACTCTCCCAAAGAAATTTATCCCCTCGGCGCATCATGGACACGCAATTCAGGAACTGGGTTGAACTGTATCAAGCTGCTCTGTTGGAAACCGATCAGGAGAGGTTTCTTCAGTTAGTACGACAGGCACACGATGTGCTTCAACGGCGTGAACAAGAACTCCTCGAGTGCAATGTCGCGAGCGGAGAGGAGATCAAAGCAATCACCGATGCATTGCGCAACATCCGTGTGTTGGTTGGAGATGCTGCTGAGTCTAGTGACCATTCGCCATGGTCTGCTCCCAACGCGCTTTGACCGGTTAACCAACTTCAACGAGACCATAACTTTGCTGCCATCGCGCTCGCATCTGCCGCAGGGCGCGATCGATTTCCTGCTGTGATATCTCTGAATTAGGGCCAGCCACCACGGCTGCCGCTTCCAGCTTGGCTGCTTCCAGGATCTGGCGATCACGGATGAGATTGGCGACGCGAAAGCTGGGCAGGCCGGCCTGACGCGTGCCGAAAAACTCACCCGGCCCGCGCAGTTCCAGATCCAGTTCCGCGATCTTGAAACCGTCGGATGTCTGCACCATGGCATCGAGGCGACGCTCGCCGTCTTCGGTTACCCGGCCGCCGGTCATGAGAATGCAATAGGATTTCACCACGCCGCGGCCGATGCGGCCACGTAACTGATGCAGCTGTGCCAGTCCGAAACGATCGGCGTGCTCGACGACCATCACGGTTGCGTTCGGCACATCGACGCCGACTTCGATGACCGTAGTGGCAACCAGAATGTCGACTTGGCGCCGCTGGAATTCCCGCATGACACGATCTTTGCTTTCGGGATCCAGCCGGCCATGAAGTAATGCGACGCGCCGTTCAGGAAATACCCGCTTGCTTAGCTGCGCGTGCATCTTGATCGCGGCTTTCAGCTCGTTTTCCTCGTTCTCCTCAATCACCGGGTACACCACATAGGCCTGGTATCCTGCCGCGACTTGCTTGCGAACGAAATCCCAAACGTCATCCGAGCGTTCGTCGGAGACGCGGCGCGTGACGATCGGAGTGCGGCCCGGCGGGAGTTCATCCAGGACACTGACATCGAGATCGCCGTATAGCGTGAGCGCCAGCGTGCGCGGAATCGGAGTCGCGGTCATGACCAGGACGTCCGGTTCTGCCTCGGACGTCTGGCTGTCCGTTTCGACCGCGCCTGGGTCAGCCGCTGAACTGGTAAGCATCGTGGTCGGTCGCCCACCCTTGCTGGCGGCGTCGCTCTTTTTCATCAGCCTGAGTCGCTGCATAACGCCAAATCGGTGTTGCTCGTCGACAATCACCATGCCCAGCCTGGCAAACTCCACCTTGTCCTCAATCAGCGCGTGGGTGCCGATCACCAGTTGCGCGTCGCCACGCGAAATATGGCTGCGGATGCTCTTTTTCTGCTCCTGCTCCAGCGAGCCAGTGAGGAGCACGATCCGGTACCCGGCACCTTCCAGAATGCGCCGTGCGGAAAAGTAATGTTGCTGGGCGAGAATTTCTGTCGGCGCCATGAGGGCGACTTGATAGCCATTTTCAATGGCGATAATCGCAGCTTCAAACGCAACTATGGTTTTGCCTGAGCCGACATCGCCCTGCAGGAGCCGGCGCATGGGATAAGGCTTCTCCATGTCCGAAGCGATTTCCTTGAGAACACGTTTTTGCGCGCCCGTAGGGTGAAACGGCAATATTTTCTTGATGGCGGCACGAGCCCGATCGTCGAGGGTAAAGGCGATGCCCGTCTGCGCCTTCTGTTGTCGCCGTTTCAGTTCGAGACCGAGTTCGATGAAAAAGAGTTCCTCGAAGATCAAGCGCACATGTGCCGGGCTGCGCGCAGCCTGCAAATCCTGGAAGCTTACGCCCGCATCGGGCCAATGAACCTTCCAAAGCGCTTCCCGGGCGTCGATTAACCCCATGCGGCCACGCACCACCGCGGGAATCGCGTCGGGAATGTCGGCGGTCAGGTTTTCGAGCGCGCTGTGGATGATGCGGCGAAACCAACGTGCGGTGAGACGGCCTTGTCCCGCCGATTCGTAGATAGGAACGATGCGGCCGATTTCGAGGGATGATGCCAGCTTCTGTTCGGCGGCATCGCTGCCGTCGTCGCCGCCTTCTCCCAGGATTTCAAACTGCGGCTGAACGATCTGCATTTCCCCGGATCGATCGTCAACCTCCACCTTGCCGTAGAGTGCGACCATCTGGCCGGGCTTGAACCGGTCTTTCAGGTAAGAACCGTTAAACCAGAGACATTTCACGCGGGCGCGGCCCTGCCCGGCAGTCATCTGGAATATCGACATGCGGCGGGTGCGGAAAAGACCGGAGGTTCGCACCTCGGCAATGACAGTTGCCATTTCTCCGGGACGAAGTTCGGCAACACCTCGTGGGTTCAGGCGGTCTTCATAACGGAACGGCTGGTAGCGCAACAGGTCGTCTACTGTGTGTACGCCCTTGCCTGCCAGGATCTCCGCGATGCGCGGGCCGATCCCCTTCACGTACTGCACGGACGTGTTGAGATCGAGCATCTGCAGGGATGTTAGCAGGTCTTTAAGGATGCCCTGGAACGCCCGGAAGCCTCGATCGAAAGTTACTTTGGGAACCTCGGTAACTGTTGGGATACCGCGTAGAATTTTGCTACCCATGCAGAAGATCGCCATTCTCTACGACGCCAGTCAGGCCGTTCTCTCGACGGTCGACCTCGACGAGGTCCTGCGCCGCATCCTGGTGATCGCGCGAGATTACTTTCATTTGCAGAATGTGGCGATTCTGCTGATCGAGAAGGATACACAGGAGTTATGCGTGCGCAGCCAGATCGGCTGGGATGATGGACTCGACGCGGTTCGTCTGCCCATCGGCAAGGGTCTCACCGGCACCGCCGCCAAGCTCAAGCGTCCCATCTATTCGCCCGATGTGACTAAAGATGAGCGCTATGTCTCTTCCGCAAAGATGACGCGCTCGGAACTCGCCATTCCTCTGATGGTTCGCGACGAAGTCGTGGGCGTGCTCGATTGCCAGAGTGAGAATCTGGATCATTTCGATAATGAGACGGCAGACTTGCTGACCCTGTTCTCGACGCAAGCCTCGATGGCGTTGCAGAACGCAAACCTATACGCGCTGGAACGAAAGAGAGCCAAGCAACTCGAAGCCATTAACGCCATTGCGCAGGAAGCCACGGCGGTTCTGGATATCAGCGAACTGCTGGACAAGGTCTGCTCGCTGGTCAAGAACGCATTTCAGGTTGACCACGTTTCCGTGTTGCTGCGGGAAGAAGACGAGATGGTATTGCGAGCGCACCAGGGGCAGATGACACCCAGGATTCCCGCGGGAGGCCGATTGGCCGCCTGTGAGGGGCTCTGGGGAGAAGCTTTAGCGGCGGGGAAAGCGGCCATCCAGGAAAACGTGCAGACCGCACCCGATCAACAGCGTTTCTACGCTGAGGGTGGCTCCCGGCTGTGCATACCACTGGTGTCTTTCGGCCAAACCCTTGGCGTGCTGCTCCTGGCCAGCCAGAAAACCGGGGCATTCCGGCTGACCGAAATGCAGCCGCTCGAGTCGGTGGCAGATATCTGTGCTACCGCCATCCAGAATGCCAACTACGTCGAGCGCGTGAAACAACTCGCCTACATCGATGGCCTGACCGGTATTTTCAATCGCCGCTTCTTTGAATTACGCATCTCCGAAGAGATCGAGCGGTCCCGCCGCTTTGGAAGCGGCATGGCCGTCATCATGGTTGACATCGACCACTTCAAGCGGCTGAACGATGAGTTTGGCCACCTGCTGGGAGATGAAGTCCTGCGCCAGGTTTCTTCCATGTTTCACCAGCAATTGCGGAAAATCGACGTGGTGTGCCGATACGGGGGAGAGGAATTCGCCATCTTGCTGGCCCAGACTAGCGCCCGGCACGCCTATTCGGTCGCCGAGAAATTGCGGCGCCTGGTGGAGAGCTGGCAATTTCCGGGGGTGCCGCGCGCAGTGACTATCAGCGTTGGTTCTGCCACCTACCCGGAAAACGGCGTAACTCGCGATGAGCTGGTCAAAGCGGCCGATGCCGGGCTTTATGCCGCAAAACAAATGGGACGGAATCGGGTTTGTGTCGGACCGGGTGTGAACGCGGCGGCGATTCTCTCCGACGCGGCGATTCCCAAGCAGTAGGCAAGATAAAGGGCAGCCCAAGAGCTGCCCTGACCATTCCCAATTTTCTTACCGCGACTGTGGCACTCCACCGTGCATACCGCGACGGTGTTCTCTGCCTTCCTGTTTCATCTCTTTGAATTTGCGTTTTTGCTCCGGAGTCAAGACGTTCGCAATTTGCGGACGATAGGTTTGGTGGATCTCTCTGATCTTCTCCTGCTTTTGTTCAGGCGACAGGGAAGTGTCATTTTTCACCGCCTCAATCCGTTCGGCTTCCTGTTTCACAATGGGCCTGATCTGATCCCGTTGTTGAGGCGTGAGATCCAGTTGGTTGGCAATGGCACGAACGCGATTCTCGGCTGGATCGTTCGCCATCCCGGTTCCCGAGGTGGCGTTTGACTGTCCGCTGGACGTAGAAGTAGTAGAATCCTGGGCGCATAGACTTGAAGCAGCGCTCAAAACCATCGCCAAAACCAGCGCAATGAATGTTTTGCAGAGTTTCATCGGTATTCCTCGCTTAGCAGCATGTCGTGAATTTTGCAGCGCACTGTGCGCATGATGCCTATAACCCGGTTCTGAGCAGATAGTCACGTGCGCCCAGTAAAATTCCTCAAATTCCCTGAAGTGCATGCCCATACGGGAGCATGCTTGAGGCATCATCCGACAGCTTCTCGGATTCTAAGTAGATGGGAGCCATCCGGGCGAGTAATCTTGTCCGCTGGTTCCTAAAGTAATGAAATAGCAAGCGTTGCTGGTTGACCCGAACTTTGGCCGAGAGTACGATTTCGATACGATTTCCAGTGGAGCAGGGGGTAGGCAGGTCGCGGTAATTCATAGAGGCATATGGAACTTAGGAAACTCTATGTGTTGATCGCGCCAGTCGCGGTCGCGGTTTTGACGACGACGTCTTGCCAGACTGCCCAGAAGCCCGCTGCTCTTCTTCCCCGAAGCCAAGCCATTGCCCCGGCCGCAAATCCGACCCCAGCGCCCGCTCCCAGCGCAGCAGACAGTCCGGAAAAGCAGATCGGCCAACTCGAGCCGAAGAGCCCAGCAGCCGATGCCGTTCCGGCGCTGATTGCCGAAGTCGAGAAAGAGTACCAGGCGGGGCAGGAGAGTTGCCGCGCCGGGCACCTGGAATCCGCCAAGCAGAGCTTCGATCGCGCCTTCAACCTGCTGTTGGGCAGCAACCTCGACGTACGCTCTGACGAGCGACTGCAACAGGAGTTCGACAAGCTTTTGGATGGAATCAATGGCCTGGAACTTATCGCGCTCCAGGAAGGCGACGGGTTTACCGAACAGAAATCTGAGCCCGCGCCGATTGACGAAGCCAATGAGGTGACTTTCCCCGTCGATCCCAGCATAAAAGCCAAGGCGGAAGCGGAAATCAAGTCGACACATTCCGATTTACCGCTAATGATGACGGATCCCGTCGCCAGCTACATCAATTACTTTTCTACCCGCGGCAAAGGTACCCTGGAACACTCGCTCGCACGCTCCGGCCGTTATCGGGACATGATTCAGAAGACCCTGGCGGAGGAGGGTGTACCTCAAGATTTGATCTACCTGGCGCTGGCTGAGTCCGGCTTCCATCCCCTCGCCCTCTCTCGCGCGGGAGCCCGGGGCATGTGGCAGTTTATGGGGAGCCGGGCCAAAGGATACGGCTTGGAACGCAACTGGTGGGTCGACGACCGCCAGAATCCCGAGAAAGCCACACGCGCCGCAGCCCGTCACTTGAAAGATCTCTACAACCAGTTCGGCGACTGGTATCTGGCTATGGCGGCCTACAACTCCGGTCCAGGAACCGTGCAGAACGCCGTAAAGCGCACCGGTTATGCGGATTATTGGGAACTCTATCGCCGCAACGTGCTGCCCAAGGAAACCCGGAATTACGTGCCGATTATTGTGGCCGTGACCATCATGGCCAAGAATCCGGCGCAGTACGGATTGGACGATGTTCAACCTGAAGACCCGGTTCCCTATGACACGGTTAAGATCAACTATCCGGTCGACCTTCGCTTGGTTGCCGAATGTGTGGATGCTTCCGCCGACGATCTGCAGGACCTGAATCCCAGCCTGCTGCGGATGACCACACCGCGGGACCAGGAATTCGAACTCCACCTGCCTCGCGGGACAAAAGATAAATTCCTCAGCACTATTGCCGCCGTGCCAGCCGATATGCGGGTCTGGTGGCGCTACCACAAAGTCCAGAATGGGGACACGCTGGCTTCAGTCGCGAGGGCGTACAAGACTTCTCCGAAGGCGATCGCGGAAGCCAATAACCTGGACGGCGACGCACTGGAGCCTCAAAGCAAGCTCATTATCCCGATTACGCCCTCTCGGCACGCCTCCAGCGAACAGACGGTCGCCTATTCGCGGCGAATTACACGCTACAGGGTTCGCAAAGGCGATACCGTACCGAAGGTGGCGGAAAACTTCGGAGTGCCCGCCGCGATGGTGCGCCGGTGGAATCATCTGAAAGGTGACAGCCTGCAGGGCCGCTCCGTCCTTTCCGTACACCTTCCAGTCACTCCGCGGGCGCGGGATGCCGAGCTAGCATCCGCCAAGAGTGCTCGCAGCCGTCATTCCACTGCGCATATCAGCGCCAGCGCTAAGGCGGTAAAGCACCATCGGGTGAAGCAGGGCGAAACACTCTACTCGATTGCCAGCTCCTACAACACTACGGTCGACGCACTGAAACGAGACAACCGAAATCTGGCAATTCTGCGCCCGGGCATGATACTCGTGATCCGCAATACTCCTTGATTTCCGCTCGTCTCCGCGCGACTCCACCCGCATCCAAGCGTCCAATACAAGCATTCGCCGCATTTTCGCCCGCGTTTTTTGCCGGTTGCGCGCGCCTTCTGTACGGTGTAGAAACAACTCGCATTTCGCGCGGAGATGCACGATACTGCAGGTGAAATCGCTGTGCTATAATCGCGCGCCGTTTGGTGATGCGAAGAAGTTTCTGTGCCAGCTGTCTTTCTATTTCTCTAAAGGCTCCCGCTCCGGCGTTTCGAGCAGGGGGCAGCCGCAACTTCAGGAGGAAAGATGAATTTCGACGAAGTGACCCTCTACGGACGTGACGACGAGATGGATGAATATGGCGATAGCGGCGGGTACGGCGAATCGCTCGAAGAAGATTACGAGGAAGAAGAAGAGGAAGAAGAATCCGGCACGCCCGAGATGAGCGAAGGCGAATCGGAACCCGCCACGCCTGCCCCGACTGCGCCTGCTTCCACCGGTGGAGGAGGGGGAGGAGGTTCACGCAGGTCTGCTCCCAGGAAAGCTGCCAAGAAGAAGGCCGCGAAAAAGAAAGCCGCCAAGAAGAGACCGGCTAAGAAAGCGGCGAAGAAATCGCCTGCTAAGAAGAAAGCCGCCTCGCGCCGCGGAGGCGGTAGTCGAGCCAAATCCAAATCCAAATCGAAGTCGCGCAAGTCCTCCAGCAGGAAAAAAGGGGGGCGCCGGCGCTAATCATATTTGTTTGCAAAATCCTCGGGCCGCGGCTCAGTGCCGCGGCTTTTTTCTTCTTATCCATAACTATCGTGCGTGTGGAGCGATGCTTCGGTAGCCACCACTCCAAATACCAACGCACCAGGTACATATGCGGCATCATCCTTGTCCGTCCACAGCGAAGAAGGCCTCGTCTTTCACTTAATCAAGAAAATCGCTCCGCTCCAGAAATTTTTGCTTGGCAAGACTGCCGTCGCAAAGATGGCAAGAAGATGGGTACGAGCGCCCGTCCACGCAATTCTAGTAAGCTAACCATTTGATCACTCGTGCGTATCATTGATGTGAAGGGGCCCGGGTTGATGCATACACGTTCACGCCAAACCACTCATGGATCGCAGCGCCATCCTGTAGTTCGCGGGCTGCTGCTAGTTTTTCTCGTTCTCGCTATTTCATCGCTGTTTGCTGCGTCACCGGGCCGCCAGGGCGGCAAACTATCCGCTCCTCCGACGACTCCCAAGCGTCCCGTGTTAGACGAGTACCACGGAGTGCGTGTTGAAGATAATTACCGCTGGCTGGAGGATTGGAGCGATCCCGCGGTAAAGCAGTGGAGCGCCGCAGAGAACCAGCGCACGCGCGCCTATCTCGACCAACTACCCGCGCGCGAGGAAACCAGGGATGAGCTCCGCGATTTCTATTCAGGTGCGTCGGTGCGGTACTACCAGGTGGAGTATCGGCCAGGAGCGATCTTTGCGCTGAAAATGCAGCCACCCAAACAGCAAGGCATGCTGGTGCGCCTGCAATCGCCCGATGATCTTTCCACCGAAAAAGTGGTCGTCGATCCCAACACTATGAGCAGCCAAGGATCGATTGCCATCGATTTCTACGCGCCCTCGTTGGACGGCAAGCTGGTAGCGGTCTCCCTTTCCAAGAACGGCTCGGAAGACGGCACCGGCTACGTGTTCGATGCGCAGACAGGAAAGGAGCTGAGCGATCGCGTGCCGCGTGTGAACTTTGCCACCGCCGGGGGAAGCATCGCGTGGAACGCCGACGCATCTGGCTTCTACTACACCCGCTACCCGCGAGGCAACGAGCGCCCCAAAGAAGACGGCAATTTTTACCAGCAAGTTTACTTTCACAAGCTGGGCACCGACAGCGCGCAGGACAGCTACGTGATCGGCAAGGAATTCCCGCGCATCGCGGAAATTCAGTTACGCACGGATCGCGCAGGAAAGTACCTGCTGGTCTCCGTGGCGAACGGAGACGGCGGCCAATTTGCCCATTGGCTCAAAGACCCTTCGGGAAACTGGAAACAGGTCACCGGTTTTGACGATCAGATCGTGTCCGCGAAGTTCGGACAGGATGGCTATCTGTACCTTCTTTCGCGAAAGGATGCGCCTCGCGGTGAGGTGTTTAGAGTCTCTCTCGCAAATCCAGAACTTTCCCGCGCCGACACGGTGGTGCAACAGAGCAGCGGGGACGCGAGCAAGAATGAAGACGCTAACCGCTCCTCGATTGAAGCCATTTTTCCGGCCAAGTCGAAGCTGTACGTTCTGGACATTGCCGGCGGTCCATCGCGTTTGCGCGTCATCGATACCGCAGGCAGCGGTGCGTCTGGAACGACAGAAGGCAGCCAACAGCTTGCGCCCACCTGTGCGCCCTATACGGCGATTCGTGAAGTCGTCCCGTTAACCGGCGACACCGTTCTTTACTACCAGTCTCGTTACCTGGAGCCGCCCGCGTGGTATGAACAGAACGGAGACGCGCCGCCAAATCGTACCGCGATGGTGAGTACGTCGCGCGTACACTTCGACGATGCCGAGGTGTTGCGCGAGTTCACAACTTCCAAAGATGGCACAAAGATTCCGCTCAACATTATTCGGCGCAAAGGCATTAAGCTGGACGGCGGCAATCCCACGCTGCTGGAAGGTTACGGCGGATACGGCGTGAGCTATAGCCCGGGCTTTATCGGGCCCTTCGGACGCATCTGGCTGGATTCGGGCGGCGTGCTCGTGATCGCTAACCTGCGCGGCGGGGGCGAGTATGGCGAAGAGTGGCACGCCGCCGGCAAGCTGAGGAAAAAGCAAAACGTGTTTGACGACTTTGCCGCGTGCGCGCAATACCTGATCGATCAGAAATACACGTCCCCGCGGCATCTTGCCATCCTCGGCGGCAGCAACGGCGGACTGCTCATGGGAGCGGAACTGACGCAGCATCCTGACATGTTCCGCGCTGTGATTTCGTACGTCGGGATTTATGACATGCTGCGCGTGGAGCTTGATCCGAACGGCACGTTCAATGTCACCGAATTCGGGACCGTCAAGGATGCACGGTCATTCCAGGCCTTGTACGCGTATTCGCCATACCATCACGTGACCGAGGGGACCAAATATCCGAGCATCTTGTTCCTGACGGGCGAGAACGATAGCCGCGTGAATCCCATGCAGTCACGGAAGATGGTTGCGCGGCTGCAGGCTGCGGATCCGTCCGGGACCATCCTGTTGCGCACCAGTTCCAGCAGCGGCCACGGGATTGGCACATCTCTCGATGAACAAATTCAACAGGACGCCGATGTGCTCAGCTTTTTATTCGCTCAGTTGGGAATGACGTTCCGACCAAGCCGAACCATGTAGACCCGAGACGGCAAACAGCTGAGCACTCACAGGCACAACCTGCACGGGATGCTCGAGCGTTGATGCTCTACTTTCTTCCCTGCACCGTGTCCAGGCACTTGCTATAGAGTTCGAGCAAGTGCGTGGCATACTCGTCGGGCTTGGAGGCCGCGCCGCTTCCCTGAAAGCCTACGCCACTCGACGTGGTACGACCGTAGCCGGTGGTCATTGCCACGAATTTCATTAAGTCCAGAGCAATGTCTTCATTGCGGCGCGAGCCGACCGTCAAACCGGACACTTCGGTCATGAATTCCTCCGATGAAACCACGATATTGGGTATGTCTGCGTCGGACATAAACAAGCTGCTGGCATCCGCCGTTCAGCTCTTCTAAATTACCAAATCTTCACGCACTGGTTCTGGCGCTGTCATTTATTCCGCCCGGCAGCGATTTGCTGCTGCACCCACTTGGCAAAGCTGCGGTCAGGATCGATGCGCAAAGCGTCCTGAATCTCAGTCAAGGCGTCGTCGTGCTTGCCCTCCGCCAGATAGACACGCGCGAGCCAGATGTGCGCACGGTCACATTGAGGATCGGTTTCAATCGCCTGGGTGAGCATCTCGGCGGCTTTATCTTTGCTCCCTCCAAAAGCGGAGGGGGTGAAGTAGTAGCCGATGGCCCGGCCGACATAAGCATTGGCGTTCTTCGGATCGAGCTGGACGGCTTTGTCCAGCTCCGAAGCGGCATGCTTGCCGTAGCGCATCCCGCCCATGGTCATGTGGGGAATGAGTTCACCGAGAAGATCTCCATAGAGGCGATGGCCTTCGGAAGAATTGGCGTCGAGGGACACAGCCTTTGCGCTCGCGGCAATGCCGTCTTCGGCCGCCTTCTTGATGAGCTTGTTCTCATTGTGGACATGGCCGGCCTCGCACAGCCAGAGATCGAGTTGCGCAACCCTCTGGTACGCAGCGGCCGTGTTCTGTCGCCTGGCATCAGCCGACGCCTCCTCGACCAGGCGGCTTAAGGCGGCGATATCGGCCTGGTCGCGGGCGCGGCGAGCAGACGCGAGCTCGGGAGCATTCTCGGACGCAGAAACGGCAACAAGTTGAACATTCAAGACCAAGCCGGCACAGACGGCAATCGAAAAGGTAACGCTACGTAGATTCATTCTCATTCCTGGAACAAGCAGCGATGAACGGCCGGGATTACCGTCCGACTTCGACGTGCAGAAGCTCGATGCCGATCGCTGATTGTCGCGGTCACTTCTCCCTTAGATGCGGCGCAGCCGGGCCGCCGGCTCGTTTTTCAGGTCGCTGCTTTTCGCTGTCAGTTGTGCGACAATGCCGGTCGCATTCAAAGCTCGAAATTGAAGGAGAGGCTATGCAGAAGCGATTTCTGGCAGTGTCCGTGTGCGTTCTCGCAGTCACCCTCGCAGCATTTGCACAGAACAAAAGCGCGGGCGGAGCGCCGGACAAGGCGTACATGCAGAAGATCTGGGATGGGTGGGCGCAGCTCGACACTTCGAACGTAGCGCCGTTCTACGCCAAAGGCCAGCACGTGTTCTTTGACATTGCTCCGCTGAAGTACAACAGTTGGGACGAATACCAGGCCGGCGTCACCAAGGAACTGGGAGACTACAAGTCCGCCGCCTTCCAGGTGAACGATGATGTGCAGACCCACCCGGCGGGCGAGTATGTCTGGGCCACGTCGACGGTGAAGTTCGATATGGTGCATAAATCCGATAAGCACGACATGGGCAATTTCCGGTGGACCGTCGTCTTCGGAAAACAAGAAGGCAAGTGGGTGATCGTGCACGAACACGTATCGGTGCCGATGGAGTAGAGGGACCAGCAACCCCCGAGCGGGAGAGCCGCGGTCGCTTGCATCGAGCATGCGCCGTCCGCTGACTTTCGCCTAGTAGGCTTTCAGGAAGAAGTAGATGCTCATCCCGGTGCCCACCACCATGACGAAGGTCCGGATCCAGGATGGCGGAAGTTTCTGCGCGTAATGGGCGGCGAAGTATCCGCCCAGGATCGCGCCCAGAATCATTACGATCCCTTGGCGCCAGGCCACTGCCTTAGCCACAATAAAAGTCACCACGGCGACCCCATTAATGACGGCGCCCAGCACAACTTTTAGCGCGTTCATGGCGTGAATGTCTGTCATGCCGAGGGCGGCAAGCATCGCGAGGTTCATGATCCCGACGCCTCCGCCGAAATATCCGCCGTAAACAGCAACCACAAGTTCGAAGAAGCAAGCCAGGAGCAACGCCATCGTCGTGGCATCATGCTGCAGTCCGGTAGAGCCGCTACGGGTCAGTCGCTGGCCAAACGCAAAGAGCAGGGTTGCGCCCAGCATGAGCCAGGGCAGAAGTTTCATGAATGTCGGCGCCGGGGTGTGCAGGAGCAGGAATGCGCCAATCAGTCCCCCGACGATGCTGGTAAAAACTAACGGGACTATCACCCGGCGCGAGATGTCGAGCCGATTACGGTAAGCGCCGCCGCTGGCGGTTACGCCGACCCACAAGGCAATCGTGTTGGTTGCGTTCGCCGGGATGGGCGGAACTCCGGTAAACAGGAGCGCCGGGAACGCGACAAAGCTGCCGCCGCCCGCGACCGCGTTCAACGCGCCGCCGAGTATGCCCGCGATGAAAAGGATGATCCCGGTATGCAGAGGCAAGAACAATGTTTATCACGAGTGCGCCGCCCGAGTCAGGCATTGCGGTCGCGATCGCATTCAAACGTTTTGCCGGCTCATACGTCTGTCGTGCATCGGAGCTGTTATGAAAAACATTGCAATCTGGACCTGTTTGTTTCTGTGCGTGAGTCTTTGCTCGATTGTGGTCGCGTCTGATACGAAACCGGCACCCGGCGCGCCAGCAGCTGCTAACCCTTGCTCGGTTCCGGAACAAAAGCAGCTTGATTTCTGGGTGGGCGACTGGGAGCTCAGCTGGCCTGATCCCCAGCACGGCTCCGTCGCCCGCGGCACGAACCAGATCACGCGTGTGCTTGATGGTTGCGTGGTGGAAGAGAATTTTCGAAGCGGCGATTCACAGGCGCTCCGGGGCCGCAGTTTCTCGCTGTTCGACGTCCGGGCCGGAAAATGGAAACAGACCTGGGTCGACAATCAGGGTGGATACCTGGATTTCGTCGGGGAGTTTAAGGATGGCCAAATGATCCTGTCGCGTGCCACAACCCGGCCGGATGGCAAAAAAGCGCTGCAGCGAATGGTTTTCAAGAACATTACAGGAGATCAATTCGACTGGAGCTGGGAGTCCTCGCTCGATGACGGTAAGACCTGGACCGTAGTCTGGCCAATTCACTACAAAAGAAAGAGTTCCTAAGTCCCCGGAGCTGCTCGCCAGCACTTCGGGCAATTCCGCCCATTGGCAAATTAGCCGCCAAATTGAGTTATTGGCACCGTGACATATGTCACATCCAGCTTGTGATAGGCCGTTTAGCCTTTTCTTGAGGAAAGGCCGATGGCGAGTCCAAGTCATAGCAAAATGGCTCCTGAAATTCCCCCTATTTTTCTGCCTCATATCGCGCTGCCAAACAGGCCGAAGCCGGTTGCAACGAAGCTGAAGAAGAAGCTGGTGCGACGGACCGATAAAGACTATTCGCAGGCACTGCGGCGGACTTACCAAGGTCTTTTCCTCCTGATGAACGTCTGGCTGGGCGGACTGTTTTACCTGTGGGTGAGGCACTTTGAGACGGCAGGCCTGACTCGCGCGGTCGGCCGTCCAGCCGGCGTTGAAGGTTGGCTTCCGATCGCGGGCATGATGAATTTCAAGTACTTGATGGTTACGGGTAATGTGCCCGCCATGCATCCGGCCGCCATGTTTCTGCTGGTCACATTTGTGGCCATGGCTTTTCTGCTGCGCAAGGCGTTTTGCAGTTGGCTGTGCCCGGTCGGAGCATTTTCGGAATACCTGTGGCGGGCGGGCCGGAAGCTGCTGGGAAGAAATTTTCACCTGCCCAGATATGTGGACCTCCCGCTGCGAAGTTTGAAATACGTTTTGCTGGGATTTTTCGTGTGGGCGGTTTCTTCCATGTCGGCGCATGCCATCGGGAATTTCATGCAGAGCCCTTATGGCGTTGTGGCCGATGTAAAAATGCTGAATTTCTTCCGATTTATCGGTGCCACGGGCTTGATTGTGTTGAGCGTCCTTGCGGTGGCGTCGTTGCTCGTACAGAACTTCTGGTGCCGCTACCTGTGTCCTTATGGGGCATTGCTAGGGCTGGCTGCGTTGTTCAGCCCGCTGCGCATTCGCCGGAACACTACGGCCTGTATCGATTGCGGGAAATGTGCAAAGGCCTGTCCGTCGGCGCTGCCCGTCGACAAACTGGTGAGCATCAAATCAGCAGAATGCACGGCGTGCCTGGAGTGCGTGGCGGTCTGTCCGGCGCAGGGCGCGCTGCAAATGGCGCTTCCCGCTCGACCAGGCGGCAGAGTTCGGGCGATGCCCACTTGGGCCATTGCCGCCGCAATTGCAGCTTTGTTATTCGGCATCACCGGGTTTGCCAAGGCTGGGGGATACTGGACCAGCAACATCCCCGATCAGGTCTATCGCGAATTGGTCCCGCATGCGAACGAAGCGTCACATCCCATGCCCGGTGATCCCGCGTTGACGAAGTAGCTCTGGTTTGACCCAGTTACGCAGCGCACGTTAGAATAATCCAGTTTGCCTGTACCTGCGGCCCCGTTCTGGGGACGTGAGCGCTGGCCGGCGGAAAGCGCCGGCGCGAGACACAGCAAGCAAAGCGAATTCAGGATTTTGCCCTAGCTGCGCCAGTGTGTGCGCGGCATTCTTTCACGGAGGCAGAGGCATGTACGCGGTCATCCGCAGCGGCGGCAAGCAGTACCGGGTGGCACCCGGAGACATCATTCAGGTGGAGAAGTCGGGCGAGGGCGATGGCACGGTGGAATTCGGCGACGTGATCGCGGTTTCCGGCGGCGAGGGCGAGATTTCCCGTCCGCAATCCGAAGCCCGCGTCGTGGGCGAAGTGGTGGAACAAGGCCGCGCCGACAAAATTCTGGTCTTTCATTACAAACGAAAGAAGCAATATAAAAAGTTGCGCGGCCATCGCCAGCCGTTCACGGCGGTAAGGATCACGGAGATCGCTTTTGATGGGCAATCCTTCAGAGCTCCCGAACTGCCGAAAAAAGAACCCAAGGTGAAGAAGCAAGCTCGCGCGAGCGAAGGTGAAGCCCTCGAGCGGAAGGCGGCTCCGGCCAGGAAAGCGGCAAAGAAGTCGGCTGCGAAGAAGGCCGCTCCAAAGAAAAAGAAATAGTTTTTACGACTACTCGGAACAGAGAACTGGAAAAGTCAAATGGCGCATAAAAAAGGATTAGGAAGTTCACGAAACGGACGCGACTCCAATTCCCAGCGGCTGGGATTCAAAGCATTCGGAGGGCAGGTGGTGCCCGGCGGAACTATCATCGTCCGCCAGCGTGGCACGCGGGTCAAGCCGGGTCTGAATGTGGGCCGCGGCAAGGACGACACCCTGTTTGCCAAGATCAGTGGACGCATCAAGTTCCTGGATAAGGGCTCGATGGGCAAGTTCGTGATGGTCGAGCCAGTGGAGACGGCGAAAGCGTAGCAATTATTGTCGCTGCGGTTCTAGCGCTCCGCTTTATTTTGGAAGCCTCGCATTCGGTGCGAGGCTTTTTCATCTAAGGCTAGGCAGTGGAGCGTTGCTTCGCTCGCCGCCCACAATCGCACGGCAGCAGGTTATCGCAAAACATCATGTTTATTGACGAAGCAAAAATCCGCGTGAAAGCTGGCGATGGCGGTAATGGCTGCCTGGCTTTCCGGCGCGAAAAGTTTGTGCCCCGCGGTGGCCCATCCGGAGGCGATGGCGGCAAGGGCGGCGACGTGCTGATGGAAGCCAGTGAGCGGCATAACACCCTGGTGCATTTCCGCTTTAATCCCGAATACAAGGCACAGCGCGGTCGTCACGGAGAAGGCGCCAAAAAGACCGGGCGAGACGGGGAAGATATCGTCCTTAAGGTGCCGGTGGGAACGATTCTCTATGACGATGACACAGGCGAAAAGGTGCACGACTTCGCGCGTCCTGACGAGCGTGTGGTCATCGCGCGCGGTGGACGCGGAGGGCGCGGAAACGCGCAGTTTGCCACCTCCACGCACCAGGCTCCTCGCGAGCATGAAGAAGGAAGGCCCGGTGAGGAACGCAACTATCGCCTGGAATTAAAGCTGTTGGCGGATGTGGGGCTGGTGGGATTCCCCAATGTCGGCAAGTCGACGCTGATCTCCCGCATCTCGGCAGCGCGGCCAAAAATCGCGGACTATCCTTTCACCACTCTTCAGCCGAATCTCGGTGTGGTTGTGGTCGGGGATGCCAGGGACGAGAAAAGCTTTGTGGTCGCCGATATCCCTGGGCTGATCGAAGGCGCCCACACCGGAGCGGGATTAGGTACACAATTTTTGCGGCATGTCGAGCGCACGCGCCTACTCGTGCACCTGGTCGACGTCTCCGATAGCAGCGGCCGCCTCGATGTAATCAACGACGTGGAAGTGATCAGGGGCGAGTTGGAGAGCTTCGGGGCGGGACTTGAAACCAAGCCAACCTTGATGGTCGCCTCGAAGATCGATGTCGTCAATAAGCAGAAGCTGGCGAAGCTAAAGGCCTATTGTAAGAAGAACGACCTGGATCTGTATGCGATTTCCGCCGTGACGGGCAAGGGGATCGAAGAATTGAAGTATGCAATGGCCGAGAAAGTTGAGCAAATCCGGCGGGAGGATCAGGCCGGAACTTTAGACCAGCCGATCGCCTCGAAAAACGTCGAGTAAAGCAATCCACTTTTATCTATCTACGGCGACACGGAGCCACGGAGAGTTTTCGCTCCGCGACTCTGCATCGCCGTAGCCGTCATTGGTATCGTTATGCTTCCGCAAGGTTGGAGCCGTGGTGAAAGCGGTATTGCAAGATCTTCGCCGCTAACGCGGGGCTCAAAGCCTCGTCTCCCGATTGCACCGTGCGCACTACTTCCCCGCGACAAACCACCTCGGTAGGCGCCAGTCCGGCAATTTCAGGCGGCAGAACCAGATTGATTTCCAGCTGCACGGTAGGCTGCAGAACCTCTTCACCCCGGAACAGCAGGCCCGAGCGGCTGATATTTTCGGTCGTACCTTTGCGCCAGCTCTGTTCTCCGAGCTTGCGATAACGTAATGGCAAATGCAGGTTGAACCGTTGGGCGCGGAACGGCGGAAGCTTTCTAGGCGTGCCAGGAGCTTGAAGTTCTTGCGTGCGAGCGGACATTACTGCCTCCTCGGGGGATGATTCGGTATCGAGCACCTCGCGCACTTTCGCTTTGAGCGCAGGCAGGGAAAAGGGCTTCTGCAGCAGGTTGACTCCTGCTTCCAGCATCCCGTTGTGGCCGATCACATTCTCCGTGTAGCCCGACATGTAAACGACTTTCGTGTCGGGCCGCAGCGTGAGGATGCTTTGGGCGAGTTCGCGCCCGTTCATTCCCGGCATGATGACGTCGGTCAGCAGCAGGTGAATGGGCCCGGAGTATTCGGTACAGACCTGGATGGCAGTGGCGCCGTTGGGAGCCTCTAGCACCGTGTAGCCCTGGGCTTGGAGATATTGGCGGGCAAGGTGACGCAGATTCTCTTCGTCTTCCACTACCAGTATCGTCTCAACATTCGGCCGAGGCGCGGTCGCGGTGATCGCGGCCTGCATTGCAGCCGGCTCTCCGACCTCGGTTGCCCGCGGCAAGTAGATCTGGAACGTGGTGCCCTTCCCTACATCGCTCTGCGCCCAGATGTACCCTCCGCTCTGCTTGATGATGCCGTAGACCATCGATAGTCCCAGCCCGGTTCCTTTGGGTCCCTTGGTGGTGAAGAAAGGTTCAAACATGTGGGATTGGGTCTCCGCGTCCATGCCCGTGCCGGTGTCGCTGAGAGTGAGCACCACGTATTCGCCCGGTTGAAGCGGCGCGTGCAGGCGAGTAAACGATTCGTCTAGCACCACGTTGCTGGTTTCGATGGTCAGCTTGCCGCCCTTCGGCATCGCATCCCGGGCATTCACGGCCAGGTTCATGATGACCTGCTCAATCTGGCCGGGATCAGCCTTGACGGCGTTGAGCTCAGAGCCGGGCTTCATCACCAGCTCAATGTCCTCACCGATCAAGCGCGTCAGCATCTTCAGATTTTCGGTAACGACTTCGTTGAGATCGAGCACCTTGGGAGCGAGCATCTGCTTGCGGCTGAACGCCAGCAGTTGACGGGTGAGAGAGGTGGCTCGCTCGGCGGCATTGGCAATCTCCTTCGCCGGTCCACGCACGTCCGGATCCGGTCCAAGACGTTCCAGCAGGAATTCCGAATATCCGGAAATCACCATGAGCAGGTTATTGAAATCGTGAGCCACGCCTCCGGCAAGGCGGCCGATGGCTTCCATTTTTTGCGATTGCCGCAGCTGCAGTTCCAACGCGCGACGCTCGGTCACGTCTTCGGTGAACAGTTCGTAATAGACGGTGTTATCGCGGTCGCGCATGGCCCGCCCGGAGATTCGAACCACAGTGGGGGTGCCATCGTTGCGCATCCATTCCGCGACCACCCCATTGAATTCGCGCAAAGAGCGAAAGACGTCGGCGAGTTCGAACCAGTGCTGCGTGTCGGAATAAAGCGTGCCCAGATGACGGCCGACTAGTTCCGAGGGGTCCGTATAACCCAACATCGCGACGAACGCGGGATTCACATCCAGGAGAATGCCTGAGCGATCGCAGCGGCAGATGCCGTACGGCGCGTTGGTGACCAGCGAGCGAAAATTGACTTCGGACCGGCTGAGGTCATCTTGCGCAGCGCGCAGCGCCGCGTTGAACCCGCAAATCAGAAGGGCAACCGCCACGAACAGCGAAAGTTGGATGATGTCCCGGCGGTACTCGGCGGGGTCCGGATGTCCGGTGAGCGTGAAATAAGCGCTCACCGTGAGTGCGAAAGAAGTTGCAACCAGGCCGGGTTTCCAACCGCCGTACCACGCGCTCACCATCACCGCGACGGCAAACACGACCAGGCGGCTTTCCACCACATCGGCGAGCAACAGGGCGGGAATAAGGGCAAGCGTGGTGCTCAGGACCGCCAGCCCATAACGCAAGATGGGCGCGCGAGACGGAGGGGCGTACCGTCTGCGAAGAAGGGGGAGGTTCCATCGCATGCGAATAAGATCCTAGGCCTTCAAACACGTAGCGGGCGAGTTACCCTGGTTCATCTTGATGCTGCCCGGTAGAGCTTCGGCCTAACGGCCAATCTCGCGGGCAACGCGGAGTGTACGGGACGACGTGGCGGTGTTAGCGGACGCGTGTGGCAACGTGGAAGGTATGATACCCGGAAAACTGAGCAACAAACACTTGCATGATGAGGGGGAAACCAAGAAACTAACGTCTGTTTCCCGAAAAACACCCATGAACGTCGGATTCTTCGGTGGAACCTTCGACCCTGTGCACCGCGGCCACGTTGCACTGGCGGACGCGGCGGCTCAGACATATCAGCTTGGGCGTGTACTCTTCGTGCCCGCCAATATTCCGCCGCACAAGGAAAAACAACCGCCGTGTTCCTACTTCCATCGCTACGCGATGCTGGTGCTGGCCACCGCCAGCGAGAAGAAATTCGTGCCATCGCTGCTGGAAGCGCCTGAGGTCGATCTCGCGCCGCTTCCCAAAAAGCGGGGAGATGGGGCGGCGAGCCTCAGGCCCAATTATTCGATCGACACTCTGCGGCGTTTTCGGCGGAGTTTGCGCAAAAGTGACCGCTTGTTTTTTTTGATCGGCATCGATGCTTTTCGCGATATTGCAAAGTGGCACGAGGCCGAGGCGCTGTTTGCGGAATGCGAATTCATTGTTGCCAGCCGTCCCGGGTATTCACTGGCGGACGTGGCCAACGCACTCCCGGAAAAGCTGCGTCCCGCGCCGGCGGTGACCAAGCCCTTCCAACGGCAAGCGGCGAAGGGTGACCTGATCCTGCCCGGTGCCTCGGTGCACCTGCTGGAAGGCGTGCATCAGGACATCTCGGCAACGACAATTCGCGAGCACGCGTCAAAGGGCAAGCCACTGGGGAGGTTTCTTGATCCCACGGTGGCTGAGTACATTCGAAAAACCGGGCTGTATAGAAGCGCTACATAGACCAGTGAAGCTCGGCATGCGTGCTGAGCAACGTTTACAATGGCATGGCCAAGCAGCCGTAGAGCACGCCGCGAAGGAGAAATTGACTAAGGCCGATTTTAAGGAATCAATGAAGAAGAATGATTTGAAGCGACAGGTGTCGGAGGCCATTCAGGCCTGCCAGGAGAAGAAAGCGGAAGAAATCACCATTCTGGAATTGGAAAAAGGGTCGGGAGCCTTCACCGACTACTTTGTGGTCTGCAGCGGGACCAATCCGCGGCAGATCCAGACCATTGCGGATGCTGTCGAGGAGCGCCTGAAGCAGTCGGGGCTGCGTCCCGCCCACAGCGAGGGGTACAAACAGGCGGAGTGGGTGCTGCTCGACTATGTCGATTTCGTGGTGCACATCTTTTCCGAGAAGTCGCGTAAGTATTACGATCTGGAGCGGCTCTGGAAATCGGCCAAGAAGCTCGAGCAATCGGAACTGGCAACTGCATTAAGGCGCAGCCGCGTGTCATCCGCCGGCGCACGTAAGAAGAGAGCGTAATTCGCCGCGCTCCTTCAGGATTTCACCACTCAACCATGTCTGCTTCCACAGAATCGAAACCGAGTTGGGGCGCTTCCTATCGCCTCATTGCCGCCGAAAAATGGAAAGCGAAATCGGCAGCCATGGGCCGTGCGGTTACGAAGGCCCTGGTTGAATACGCTCGCCCGCAAGCAGGGATGAGTGTACTCGACATGGCGACCGGCACGGGGGAGCCGGCAATCTCGATGGCGGAACGTGTCGGCCCCAACGGGCAGGTGATCGCGCTCGATCAAAGCGCCGAACTGCTGGAAATCGCGGCGGGGCGGGCGCGTTCCCGCAACCTGAGCAACTTCAGTACTCGGCAGGCGGACGTGCATGAGCTTCCGTTTCCGGACGAACACTTCGACCTGGTCACTTGCCGTTTCGGAGTGATGTTCTTTGCCGACGTGCGCAAGGCTTTGCAGGAAAGCTGTCGTGTACTGAAGCCCGGAAGCCGCGTCTGTTTTGTCGCTTGGGGGCCCTTCGACCAGCCGTACTGGTCCAGCACCATGGGCATCGTGCATAAGCATGTAGGGGGGCCGCTGCTCGCGGACAGCGCACGAAACATGTTCCTTTTCGCACCCCCCGGAACTTTATCGGCTGAACTGCGCGCCGCCGGCTTTCATCAGGCCGAAGATTTTCAGCAATCCTTGCCATGGCCTTGGCACGGTACGATCGAAGAAGTGTGGGAATATGCAAAGACTCTTTCTACGCCCTTTCAACCGCTTTTGAACCGAGTTCCGCCGGAGAAGTGGGACTTAATTGAGACAGAAGTCCATGCGGCGATTGCGAAATTCGTGCAAGGCGAGTCGGTGAACTTCAGCGCCACCGTGGTGCTGGCGTCCGGAACTAAACAGTAGTTCGGTTGCACAGTTCATTGTGAATCAGGTTTCCAGTTGCGCCGGTAAATCCCTTTCGTGAAAATCAAAGTCGCCTGGATCGGGAAAACCAAGGACTCAGCCATTCAGTCGCTGACGGACGAGTACTTGACACGCATTGCGCGTTACGCGGATGTTGAAGGCGTAGCCCTGGCGAATGAGTCTATGCTATTAAGCCTGCGCGAGCGCAGGGGGACGCGTCCTGCGCACCGTTTGATTCTGCTCGATTCCGCCGGTAAGCAAATGACGTCCGAGGAGATCGCAAGCTTTGTACGCCATCAGACGGAAAACCAGAGCCAACCTATTGTGTTCGCCATAGGTCCCGCCGACGGTTTCAGCGCCGGGGCCCGGCGCTCAGCAGCGGCGACGTTGTCTCTCGGCAAGTTGACTCTGCCGCACGAGTTGGCGCGGGTCGTGTTCCTGGAGCAGTTGTATCGCGCGTTTACCATCCTCAAGGGACACCCGTACCACACCGGTCACTGAGGCACAAAGTCTCTGGCAAGAAATCCACACTGCCCCTTCGTGATATGTTCGGCGGGTTGCCACGCGTTTAGATTTCTCAACGCTGGAATAATCGAGGTGTGTAGGCATGAAAAATCCGTACGAAATTCTGCGAGCCAAGGAACAGGAAATTGAGCGCGTCAAGCAGGAGGTGGAAGCCTTAAAGCTGGTCGCGCCGCTGCTGGGCGAAGAAGACGAGGAGAGGCTGGTTTCTTCTGAACTTAAGCAGCGCACCCTGGCACGCATGCCGTCGTAAGCAGCGTGCATTTCGAGATAAAGCAGTAGCGGGGCGGGCGATCCAGTGGCTGCGGAGAGCTTCCGCCATAACCACGGAGCCGTTAGCGAGTAACTGTCGCCTGGTAGCTGACCGCCAACCACTGCCCGTTTCGTCGGACCCATACCCGCGTGAAGCGATAGGGTCCACTGAACTCCTCGCCGAAGTCCCTGCCTTTGACGTCGGCGCGCGCCGTGACAACGGCGGTGCTCCCATAAACCCGCACCACTACATCGCTGATCTCGAGCGAATCGTAATGTAGTTGTCCGCTCTTACGGGCGGCTACCGTATCCGCCTTAGTAATTATCTGACCCAGCGGCGTGATGGCAACATAATCCTCGGCAAGCGTGCGCTGCACGAAGTCGGCGTCGCGATGGATGGCCGCGTCTTTGGACTCCCGTTCGAGTTCCAGGATCTGCCGCATGGTGTCCTGCCCGGAGTTTGCTGCGGTGGCGCCTCGAATGGGTGGTTTCATAACCTGGGTGCCCGATGCGGAGCGAATCGGGAGCAACATGAGCGGCAATAACAGCAACAACCGGAGCCTGTGGTGAGGCATGAAAACCTCCGCGTTGTATCGAGGCAGACTTCCCCTGAGTCTTTTACGACGCATGACGAAGGACGGTTCCATAATTGACGTGCGAGGTCAGTGAATGTTATTGGAGCGACCGCTACTAGCGCAAATCTTCGTTCGCGTCCCCATTTCCCTCGAATCTGGCTAAACGGGTACAATCGACCATTCTCCCGGACTATGCAGGACATTCGTCGCGGTCTCATCATCGTCAACACTGGACCTGGCAAAGGGAAAACAACCGCGGCGATGGGCACTGCCCTGCGTGCCGTGGGTCAGGGCTTGCGGGTTTTGATGCTCCAGTTTCTTAAGGGATCCTGGCACTACGGAGAACTGGATGCGGTCCAGGCGTTTGGCAACAAGTTCGTCATGAAGCAAATGGGCCGCGGCTTCGTCAAAGTCGGGACGGAGAAGCCCGATCCCGAGGACGTCCGCATGGTCGAGGAGGCCTGGGCGGAGGGAGCAAAAGCCATTCAGTCTGGCGAGTGGGACTTAGTCATCCTGGACGAGATTAATTACGCCATCAGCTACGGAATGCTCGATCCGACCAAGGTGGTCAACGCCATTCGCAAGAAACCAGAGCTGGTGCATGTAATATTGACTGGGCGCAATGCGCATCCCTCGATTGTGGAAGTGGCTGATACGGTTACCGAAATGCGCCAGGTGAAACACGCCTACGAGAAAGGTGTCATGGCGCAGAGGGGAATCGAGTACTAACTGGCAAATTGAAGGATTTTCGAGTTGACGGCGAGTAGCCTGACCCTGCTTAATGCGTCAGCGCCAAACTTGTGGATCCGAATGTCATGACCTGGTTTAAACGACAATCCGGTGAGTTGGACACTTCGGGCGAGAAGAAGGTACGCACCGAAGGACTCTGGGTGAAGTGTGACAACTGCCGGCAGATTATCTGGAAGAAGGACCTGGAAGATAATCTGAACGTCTGCCCCAAGTGCGATAAGCATTTCCGCATCGATGCGCGCACCCGGCTAGCGCAGTTGCTCGATGACAACCAGTACGAGATATTCGCCAGCAATCTCGCCTCCACTGATCCACTTCATTTTGTCGATCTCAAGGCCTACTCGTCGCGCCTGAAACAAGCGCAGCAGCAAACCGGATTAAAGGACGCGACTATCAATGCCGCCGGAAAACTCAACGGTCGACCCGTGATTGTCAGCGCGATGGAGTACGCGTTCATTGGCGGCAGCATGGGAGCGGCGGTTGGCGAGGCTATTACCCGGGCTATCGAAAAGGCGACCGACACCAAGACACCGCTCGTCATTATCTCTGCTTCTGGCGGTGCCCGCATGATGGAAGGAGTTATAAGCCTCATGCAGTTGGCCAAGATTTCGGCGGCGCTCGCTCGCCTCGATGACTCCAAAATTCCTTACATCTCTGTGCTCACCGACCCAACCACAGGCGGCGTGACTGCGTCATTCGCCATGCTGGGGGATCTCAACATCGCCGAGCCGGGAGCGTTGATCGGTTTCGCGGGGCCGCGCGTCATCGAGCAGACCATACGGCAAAAGCTGCCCCAGGGTTTTCAGCGCGCGGAGTTTCTGCTGGAACACGGCATGCTCGATGCCGTGGTGCAACGCAAGGAATTGAAAGCTTACATTTCCCGCGCCCTCGACTTCATGACGCAAAACGGAGCGTCCGGCGCCCCGCCCCGAGTTTCCGCTTAGACACTCTCGCCACCAGAAAGCCCTATTCGCGTCGCTCCCGGTGACGTTCGCTGCAGCCTTATGGAAAATCGCGGCAAACCATCTAAACTACAAGGTGCAGCGGAGGCCCCGGTTGCCGGGAGCGCGAAACGGAATCAGCCATGTCCTATCAAGCTGCTGTCGATCGCATGTATGCCTTGGGGCACGAACTGGCGAATACCCCTTCGCACAAGTTCGATCTGGCCCACATGCGCGTATTGCTGGCAGCACTTGAGCATCCGGAAACACGTTTTCCCGGTCTGCTGATCGCGGGCACGAACGGCAAAGGCTCGACTGCGGCGACGCTGGCTTCGATCCTTCACGCGTCCGGACTTGCCACTGGCCTGTACACCTCACCTCACCTGGTCAGCATCAACGAGCGCATACGGATCAACGGTATTCCGGTAAGCAATGACGACTTCGTCTTACTGCACGACCTGATTGACCGCACGGCAGAACGGCTGGTCCATGAAGGCGAGCTGCCCTGGCATCCCAGCTTCTTCGAAATGCTTACCGCCATGGCTTTTGAGCATTTTGCCCGCAAGAAGATCGACATTGCTGTCCTTGAGGTCGGGATGGGCGGACGCCTGGATGCCACGAATGTTATTGAGCCGGTGATCAGTGTTATTACCGACATTTCCCTCGATCACCAGAAATTTCTCGGCAACACGGTGGCCGAGATAGCGCGCGAGAAGGCAGGAATTATTCGCGCAGGCGGGACCGTGGTGCTGTTGCCGCAGCAGCCAGAGGCAAACGATGTGCTTGGCCACACGATTCTTCAACTTGGCGCGCAGGCGGTGAGCGCGGTGCCATACGTGCCACCGATTTCGCCCGCAGCCCCGGCAACGGTCTGCCGTCGTCAGGATTTACCTGTTTTCGTTTCGCGTTACCCTCTGCAGGTCATGGGCAACCAGATCATGGTGGAAACGCCACTCCTGGGGCGCCACCAGTTGCGCAACGTCGCCTTAGCCATTGCCGCCGCGGAGGAACTAAGCAAGAAAGGTTTTTACGGCATAACCCCGGAAGCTATCGAGCGCGGCATTCGCCAGACCAAGTGGCCGGGGCGTTTCCAGGTAATTCCCTCGGGTGATGGCGGCCCCGAAGTCGTGCTCGACGTGGCGCATAATCCCGCGGGCGCGTGGGCATTGCGATCAACCCTATCGACACTCTACGAGGATCGGCGGTTCATTTTTGTCTTTGGCGCCATGCGCGATAAAGCCATCCGAGAAATGGCAGAAATCCTTTTTCCTCTGGCAGATCGCGTCGTGGCCACGCCGGCAGATAATCCCCGTTCCGCGGCTCCGGACGAAATCCGCCAGGCCGCTTCGCGCATCTCAGTAGACGTGGAAGACGCGCCTAATGTGGCGTCCGCCCTGGACCGGGCACAAGCCGTGGCTCAGTCTGGGGACTTGGTCGTCGTCACCGGCTCGATTTACATTGTTGGGGAGGCTATGCGCCAGTTGGGCGCTCGCATTTAACGAAGTGCCGCTATTCCGCACGCAAACTGAACTCGAGAACGACGAGATCTCCGATTCCAGGTCGGAACTGATCGCGTCCGGCGAACTCCCGAAACCCATTCACATCCACACCTACGGCACTCTCAGCCGCCTGCGATCGTATTTCATTTTCGATCCGCTGATCTGGCTATACACGGTGATCCTGGGCCTGTTCGCCGTCCCCGTGTCGCTATTCGGGGACCGCGAACGGATCTTGCACGATTTTGCCCGGGCATGGTCCTGGCTGATTATGAAGACGATCGGCTCACCGGTGAGGGTTCACGGGCTGGAGAAGATCGATAGCCGGAAGACTCATGTCTATGCAGTGAACCACGCATCGGCGCTCGATATTCCGATCCTCTACGTCAATCTTCCATTTCAATTTCGCATCGCATTTAAGAGCGAACTGCTTTCGTACCCGATCGTAGGATGGCATTTGAAGCGTTCGGGACAAATCTGCATTAACCAGCAGAACCCGGCAGCATCGATCGGCAGCGTGCGCTCCGCTCTCAAAAGTCTGAAAGCAGGAATGCCACTGGTTATTTTTCCCGAAGGTGGCCGCACTCCAGACGGTCACATCAAGCCGTTTATGCCAGGTGCATTCTTTCTGGCGATCAAGGCGCAAGTGGATATCGTTCCAGTCGCGCTGGTGGGCACTTATGAACTGCTTCCCATGGACACCTACCACATAAAACCGCGGCCTCTGGAGATGCGGGTAGGCGAGCCGATTTCAACCGCGGGCTATAACGTCCGCGAGATGGACGCGCTCTCCATCAAGGTGCAAAAGGCGATCGAGGCCTTATACCAGAAGCGGACAGCCTAGGCCGAAAAACTCTTTGCGCGTTTGACCCTCTTCCAGCGCTTCAATAAACTGAAAAGATTCAGTGAAATACAAGGTTCTCTATGTCTGAAGGTGTGCAGGTTTCGGCTGAAAACAAAATTCAGGTTAAGCTTCCCGACGGCAGCGTGAAAGAAGTGCCCAAAGGTACGACTCCGCTCGAAGTCGCTAAGTCTATCAGCCCGCGGCTCGCCGATGCCGCCTTAGTAGCAAAGACCAACGGCGACCTCATCGATCTCACGCGCCCTCTGGAAAAAGATACCGGCCTGCGCATTTTGACCGAACGAGATCCCGAAGCGCTCGAGGTATTCCGCCATTCTTCCGCCCACTTGCTGGCGGCGGCCGTTCTGGAGTTGTTCCCCGAAACCAAGCTCGGACATGGCCCGGCTACCGAGAGCGGTTTTTTTTATGACTTCTACCGTCCGACGCCGTTTACTCCGGACGATCTCCAGAAGATCGAAAAAAAGATGGAAGAGCTGGTGCAGCAGAACATCCCTTACGCCCGCGAGTTCCTGCCCCGCGATCAGGGCCTGCAGGAGTTCAAAAAAGAGGGCGACTTCATGAAGTGCCACTTCATCGAGCAATTCACCAGGGCCGATGAAAAGATTTCCATTTACCGCACCGGCAAGTTCACCGATTTTTGCCGGGGTCCGCACATTCCGTCGACCGGGAAAATCAGGGCTTTCAAGCTGCTGAATATAGCCGGCGCCTACTGGCTGGGTGACGAGAAAAATCCCCAGTTACAGAGGATTTACGGGACGTCTTTCTATTCGAAAAAGGATCTCGACCAGTTCCTTCATCAGCAGGAAGAGGCGAAGAAGCGCGACCATCGCGTGCTCGGTCAGCAACTCGATTTGTTTTCCATCCAGGAACTCGCGGGACCGGGCCTGATCTTCTGGCATCCCAAGGGCGGGATCATCCGCAAGCAGATGGAAGACTGGATGCGCGACGAGTACATCAAGCGGGAATACTCGCTCGTCTACACCCCGCACGTGATGCGCAAGCAGTTGTGGCAGACCTCAGGCCACGAAGGTTATTACGCTCAGAACATGTTCGACGTGATGGAACTCGACGATGCCGAGTACCGATTGAAACCGATGAACTGCCCGGGGCATATCCTCATTTACCGCGATTCGCTGAAATCGTACCGCGACTTGCCGGTGCGTTTTGGCGAACTGGGAACGGTTTATCGCTACGAACGTTCGGGCGTAATGCACGGACTGATGCGGGTTCGCGGATTTACCCAGGACGATGCCCACATCTTCTGTACTCCTGAGCAGATCGAAGACGAGATTGCCGGGTGCCTGGATTTCGCGCTCGAAGTACTGAAGGATTTCGGTTTCGACCAGTTCCAGACAGAGCTTTCTACCTGGAGTCCGAATGACCGCCAGAATTTCGTCGGCAGCGAAGATCAGTGGAATTTGGCCACGCGCTCGCTGGAGAAGGTGCTCAAGAGCCGCAACATCGAATACAAAACGATTCCGGGCGAAGCCGCTTTTTATGGACCGAAGATTGACATCAAGCTGGTTGACGCCATCGGGCGCTTGTGGCAGCTCTCCACTGTACAGTTCGATTTCAATCTGCCCGCGCGCTTCGGTCTGGAATACGTGGCTGAAGACGGCAGCCGCAAGCAGCCTCTAATGGTGCACCGGGCCTTATTCGGTTCGGTCGAGCGTTTCTTCGGGGTGCTGATCGAGCACTATGCCGGCGCGTTTCCGGTGTGGCTTGCGCCGGTGCAGGTGGTGATGATTCCCATCGCCGAGCGCCACGCCGAGTATGCCAACAAAGTCGCGGCACAGCTGAAGGAAGCCGGTGTTCGCGTCCACGTGGATGCGCGCAATGAAAAGATGAACGCCAAGATCCGCGAACATGCCTTGCAGAAAGTCCCTTTTCTGCTCGTGGTCGGCGACAAGGAGGCCCAGGCCAACAAAGTGAATGTCCGCACTCGGGGCAAAGAGAAGACCGAAGACATGCCGACGCTGGATTTCGCGGAGAAGATCAAAGAGCTGATCGCAGAAAAAAAACCACATCTGGACTGAAGCGGCCGCGAACAACCGGCCAC
>Ga0070741_10002010_pt1 | contig 57135 bp, 56 predicted proteins | sample Coa_R1_4_FD_66440 | JGI IMG/M metagenome (GOLD analysis project Ga0070741, IMG submission 66440) | Surface soil microbial communities from Centralia Pennsylvania, which are recovering from an underground coalmine fire - Coalmine... | ecosystem: Environmental > Terrestrial > Soil > Unclassified ... | reverse complement strand
TGGTGGCAGGTATCGCTCTCCGACAGCCATTGCGGCGCCGGCTGCGTCCTCGGCGACATCTGCGGCGAGTGGATCGTCTGGGCGAGCGGCTGGATGATCGGCTCGACCGCGGCGCTCGGCCCCGAGTACATCCTCGACCTGCCGCTTGCCTGGATATTCGGGATCTTCTTCCAATACCTCGTGATCGCACCGCTGCGCGGCCAGTTCGGCGAGCTCGCGCCGCTAGCCGACGCGATCAAGTCCGACACGCTCTCGGTGCTCAGCTTCGAGGTCGGCCTCTTCGGCTGGATGGCGCTCGCCCACTACCTGCTCTGGGATCCGCCGATCGACAGCTCCGGCCACTGGTTCATGATGCAAATCGGGATGATGATTGGCTTCCTAACCAGCTGGCCAGTCAATCGCTGGCTCCTAACCAAAGGCGTGAAGGAGCCCATGACGACCGCAGGCAGGACGCCGATCCCCGCCCCAATGGTCGCCGCGTAGCCCTCACCTCATCGTCGATGCTCTCTCGCGCGCGTGTTCGGTCGTGCCGGACGAGGACGAGCGATCGCCGTAGGCGAAGAGTGGAGATGCTGGAGCCCGAGGTGCGGCATCGCCCACTAGCGCGACCGCCCCGCACGCCTGGTCGGAACGACGTGGCTAGTGGTTCGGCGGCAGTGTTTTGGGGGCTGTGTGAGAGCGTGAGCACGGTTGCGCCCGACGCGCGGCCGGCGGAGGCGGTTTGGAGTGCAGCCGCCGCCGCGGCGAGCGGAACCGTTGCGCCGAGGTGGAGTGAGAGCATTCCGTCAGCGAGTGCCGCGACCAGCGCGGCAAGCCGTGCGCCATCGGCGCGGACGTAGACGTCGGCGACCGTGACTCCTCGTTCGGGTCGAGGCGCGTCGCCGGTGATTGTCGCGAGACGCCCGCCCTCCGCGACGGCCTCGATCAGAGCTGCCGCCCCGCCGCGGGCGGTGTTCACGGCGGCCCCGACGCCGCGTCCACCGTGCGATGCCTCACGCACGCGCGCAGGCCAGCCAATGTCGTGATAGTCGAAGACCGCACTCGCGCCGTAGCCGCGGACGCGCGCCGCACTCCCTGGGCCTGCTGTCGCAATGACGCGGGCACCGGGAACGCGGCCGCGGTCTCCCACGGAACCGCATCCGGCTTGCGCGCGACGAGTACGGCGGGGGCGACCAGCCGCTCCGCCCGGGTGCCCTGGTGACGCAGGGATGGGTTAACACCTCGTCGCCGGGCGCGAGGCCTGTCGCCTCTTCGCCGACGGCGACGACGACGCCAGCGGCGTCGACCCCGAGCACCAGCTGGGGCTCGCGGCCGACATCCCAGCCGCCTACTCGGACGATCTCGTCTCAGTCGCCAGCTCTGGCCGCCCGCACGCGATCATGACCTCGCCCGGAGCGAGAGATTGCGGCTGCCAGCTCGAGCATCTGCACCTCGCCCCCGAACGTCTCGATGCCGGCGGCGCGCATCAGTCGCCCGTTTCCGGCCACGCCACTTCCTTGAGCTGGCTGCTCATGCCTTCGCGCCTGCGGGTCGCAGCTTGACCGGCGGACATGGTGGCACGGTGCCGGGGCCTGGAGGCGCGTCGGGATGATCGATGCCGCGAGCCGCTGTTTCCGCAGCCATCCGGCGGCGGATCAAGAGACTCACCGCCACCACGGCCAGCCCTGCGACGACCGCCAGGTAGACGAGTGCGGTGCTGTGCAGCCCGTAGTGTGACGTGGCGATGCCGCCGATCACGGTCGGGATGCCGGTTGCCAGATAGCTGACGATGTAGATCGCGGCGATCAGGCCGACCCGGTCGCCGGATGGGGCCAGCGCAATCGTGGAGCGGTAGGCGCCCATGAACGCCGGGCCCAAGCCGAGCCCGGCGACCATCGTGCCGATGAAGAGAGCCACCGGCGTCCCCGTCTGGATCGAGGCGAGCGTCACCAGGGCGCCGAGAATCAGAGCGAGGCAACCGCCCAGCATCACGGTGGAGGGATCTCGCTTCGCGAGCACGGCCGAGGCTGCGGCGCCGAGACCGGTGAGCAGGAAGATCAAGATGCCGCCCCAGACCAGATTCTTCGAATGCAGTAGCTGCGCGGCCAAGGACGGTCCGAGTGACAGGTACACGCCGGCGAGAGCCCACGTTCCCACCAGGGCCGGCAGAGCTGCGACGAAGGCGCCTCTGGCTGCGCGCGGCACGCTGACCTTCAGTCGCAATGAGCTCGCAACCCCCGGGCCCACGGTTCCCGGTTCCGGCATCAGCATCACCGCGACGATTCCGATCACGAACGCCGCCAGGATCAGCCACCAGACCAAGTGGGTGGGCGCGAAAGCGTATTGAGCCAGCGCGCTCGCGCCGATTGCGCCGAGAGCCTGTCCGCCGGTCGGCGCTGCGCTGGAAACGACCGGTGTGGCTCTGCCATCGGGCCGGAGGTCATGCAGCGCGGCGCTCGCCGTTCCGGCGAGCAGGCCGGCGGCAACCCCTTGCAACGCGCGAGCGGCGAACAGCAGCCCGAGCGCGTGCGCACTGAGGAACAAGCCGCACGCCGCCGCACCCACTATCAGACCTGCCAGCATCACTGGCCGCCGGCCCGCGTAGTCCGAGACGGAGCCGAGGAACAAGAGCGTGAGCAGCAGAACGGCGATGTAGACCGCGAACAACAAGGTGAGGGTGGTCGCGGAGAACCCGAACTGGGCCTGGTAGATCCGGTAGAGGGGCGACACCGCCGCGTTCGCTGCAAACACCAGGAACGCGATCGCGGCCGCGGCGTGGAACGACATGCTGCTCGAAAGTGCTGGTCGTCGAGACAGCCTTTCTCTAACTCGGTTGCTGGAGGTGGACATCAGTTGCGCCGGCACCCTTCGGTTGACGACCTAGAACCTTTCGAGCGCGAGTCCAGCTGTCTGGCCCTCGACCGCTTCGATCGTGGCCCCGCCATTGGTCACCGCGACGCACAGCAGCGATCCCAAGGATCCGGGAGTTGCCCTCCCGGACGGCCAACCGCGCAGCACCGCGCCGGGTCGGTCCGCGCGGCGCTTACGCTTGCTCGATCACCGGACCCGAGTAGGCTCGAGTCGATGCCAGCGCTGATCTTCGACCTGGACGGGACGCTGGTCGACACGGTCTACGCCCACGTGTTCGCCTGGCAGCGTGCGCTGGCGGAGGCAGGCCTGCCAATCGACGGCTGGCGGATCCATCGCCGGATTGGCATGAGTGGTGGCCTCTTCACACGAGCGGTGGCGCGCGAGCTGGCCAGGCCGCTCACGGCGACCGAGGTCGAGGCGATCCAGGCCCGCCACGGCCAACTCTTTCGCGAGCTGCTTCCGGAGCGACGGCCGTTGCCCGAGGCGGTCGAACTCCTGGCCGACCTGCGGACGGCGGGAGTGCCATTCGGGATCGCGACCTCGGGGCGGCGGCCGGAGATCAACGCCTCGCTCGAGGCGCTCGGCCTCGGTTCGGAAACGGTCGTCGTCGAGCGCGGTGATGTCGAGCGGGCAAAGCCCGAACCGGACCTCTTCCTTGCCTGCGCCGCGCAACTCGCCGTCTCGCCCGAGGAGTGTTACGTCGTCGGCGACGCCGTCTGGGACCTGCTCGCTGCACGCCGGGCGCGGATGCTCAGCATCGGCATTCTCAGCGGCGGCTACGGAGAGGACGAGCTGGCGCGGGCCGGCGCCTTTCGCGTCTACCGAGACACGAGTGAGCTCCGGGAGTCGCTGGACGAGCTAGGCCTTCTCTCGTAGAGCGGTCGAAGGTCGCTGGATACCTCTATGTGGCTGGCGTCTGTGTCCGGGTCGGCACTTTCGTTTACGAGAGCCATGGCCGGAGTCGTCTTTCAGCACGTCGCGAAGGTCTTCCCGGACGGAACTCGGGCGGTCGATGACCTGACCCTCGAGATTCGCGACCGCGAGTTCGTCGTCATCGTCGGGCCTTCTGGAAGTGGCAAGACGACGGCTCTGCGGATGGTCGCCGGCCTCGAGGAGATCAGCGAGGGGACGATCGCGATCGGCGACCGGGTGGTCAACCATGTTCCTGCCCGAGACCGGAACATCGCGATGGTCTTTCAGACCTACGCGCTCTATCCGCACCTCTCGGTGTTCGAGAACATCGCCTTCGGGCTCAGGGTGAAGAAGCTGGCGCGGTCCGTCATCAGGAGGCGCGTCGAGCAAGCGGCCGACCTGCTCGAGCTCGAGGACCTGCTCAGCCGGAAGCCGCGGTCATTGTCTGGAGGTCAGCGGCAGCGAGTCGCGATGGGACGGGCGATCGTGCGCGAGCCGTCCCTGTTCCTGATGGATGAACCGCTGTCGAATCTCGATGCGCAGCTTCGTGTGCACACGAGGGCCGAGATCGGTCGACTGCAGAGACGGCTTGGCATCACCACGATCTACGTCACGCACGATCAGGTCGAGGCGATGACGATGAGCGACCGCGTCGCGGTGATGCGCGGCGGTAGGTTGCAGCAGTTCGCGCCGCCCCAGGAGGTCTACGCGCGGCCCGCGAACGCGTTCGTCGGCGGGTTCATCGGATCACCGGCGATGAATTTCCTCGAGGGAACGCTTCAACGCTCGAACGGCAATATCAGCGTCCTGCTCGGCGATCAGCATCTCGCGCTCGACGCCTCGGTGCTCGAGCAGCGACCACGTCTCGGCGCCTACGGCGAGGGGCGGGTGATCGTCGGCATCAGGCCAGAGAGCATCCAGGATGCCGCGCTGGTGCCGGATGCGCCGAGGGATCACCTGCTGCACGGGACCGTTGAGCTGCGCGAGGCGCTTGGTCCCGAGCTGTTCGTCCACTTCACGGCGCCGCGAGTCGAACTCGCTGATACCGAGTCGATCGCCGACCTGCCACGCGACACAGGCACCGTCGGCATGAACGCGGATTCAGAGGCGATGCTCGTCGGCCGCTTCAGCGCGCACTCGGAGGCGCGCGAAGGCGCGGCTATCGACGCGGCGGTCGATACCGGTGACCTCCACTTCTTCGATCCAGAGACGGGTCTCGGGATCTACGGCACCGACGAGAAATGAACAAGAAGAGGAGCATTCACGCCGCGAGCGGATCAAACTGCCTAGGCCGGACAAGTACGAGAACCTCGCCCTGACGCGAGACGACGACGGCTTGCTCGTGCTCCGCTTCCGCAGGGCGGGAGACCCGGCCGTGTTCGCAGGCCAGATTCATGAAGCGTTTCCAGCGCCGCTTGAGGAGATCACGCTCGATCGTGAGACTACGACGGGCCGGGCCTCGGTGAGATCTTCAGCCGGCCGCCTGGGAGAAGACTCGGGTCGGGGGAGCGAAGGTGCTGCAGCGTCTGCTCGAGCTGCCGATCCCGGTGGTCGGGGTCGGCAACCGGCCTGCGACCGTGCACTCCGAATATCTGCTCGTCGCGGGCATCCACATCGCGTCGGAGTGCGCGAGCTACGGCGACTCCCGCATCCCGCGTTCCGCATCACGGCGGAGAGGCTGCACGTCCTCTGGGAAGAAGTCGCGGGGACGGCGCGCGCGAAGTGGCTGCTCTGGACTCGTGAGTGGATCGACACGCAGACCGTCCTGCAATGAGGAGTCGTCACCGGAAAGGGTTGCGCACGAGCGGGCGCTCGAGCGCGTCATCGAGATCGCCCGACGCCTGGCGGCCGAGCCGCCGCTGTACCGCGCGCTGCAGAAGCAGACGTTCAACCTCGATCTCCGCCGGCGGATCGTCGAGGACGTGCCCTTCGGGATGGAGCTCGAAGGCCTCACTGCCACGGACCTCGCCTACCAGCACAAGACCTGACGAACTATCTGCTCGCTAGGCGGCGATCGCTGCGCGCGCGCGTGCGGCGCGCACCGCGTCGGAGAGGGTGCGGATGTCGTAGGCGCCGTAGTGGCGGCGGCCGTTGACGAAGAAGGTGGGCGTCCCGGAGACGCCGCTCAGATCGGCGCTGTCGACGTCTTCGGCGACGCGGCCGGCGTACGTATGCCGCTGGAGGTCCTCGGCGAACCGTCCCGTGTCGAGGCCGAGCTGCTCCGCGTAGCCGACCAGATCGCGGGGCCGGAGCGCGTCGGTGTGCTCGAGGAGGAGGTCGTGCAGCTCCCAGAACGCACCCTGCTCCGCCGCTGCCTCGGCGGCCTCGGCGGCGATCTGTGCGTGGCCGTGGACGTCGTTCAGTGGTAAGTGTCGCCAGACGTAGCGGAGGTCGCCGAAGTCGGCAAGCAACTCGCGAATCACGGACTCGGCCTGCCCGCAGTAGGGGCACTCGAAGTCGCCGTACTCGACAAGCGTGACGGGAGCGTCCTCGGGCCCGCGGATGTGATCCAGGTCCGGGTCGACGGGGGCCGCCAGGTCGACGATGTCGTCCCCGGTTCCCAGCAGCGCGCGGATCCGGAGCTGTTGAGGAAGCCGCGCGGTCGCTCGGAAGACGACCCAGGTCGCGACCGAGGCACAGAGCGCCGCGCTGAGCACGCCGAGCTTCGCCTCCTCGAGTTCCGCGCCCTGGAAGGCGAGGTTCGCGATCAGCAGCGACACGGTGAAGCCGATGCCCGCGATGAAGCCGCCGCCGGCAACGGCCGCCGGGCCGACCGGCGGTCGCAGCCGGCCCCGGCTGAGCTTCGTCACGAGCCAGGAGGCGCCGAGGACGCCGATCGGCTTTCCGGCGACGTAGCCGATCAGGATCCCAAGCGTGATCGGCGAGGCGTACGCGCGGGCCAGGAAGCCCGTGTCGATCGCGATGCCCGCGTTCGCGAGCGCGAACAGCGGGACGATCACGTAGCTCGTCCACGGGTGGTAGAGCTGTTGCAGCCGCTCGTTGAGCGAGAGCGCGGACGCGAGCCCGACGCGGGCGGAGCGCGCGAGCTCCGGCGTCGGCTGCTCGCGGAACAGCCGGAAGAGATCGGTCGCGCGCTCGAGGTCGAGTCGCGCGACCGGCGAGGCGTACGTCAGCAGCCCCATTGCCAGACCGATCACGACCGGGTCGACACCCGACTTGGCCATCGCCACCCACGCGGCCACGCCAAGCATCGCGAGGACGAGGCCGCGCTGGAGGCCGGTCGCGACGGTCGCCACGATCACCCCGAACAGCGCCAGCGCGATCAGGAAGGCTCGCAGCGCCAGGTGATCGGTGTACGCCGTCGCGATCACGAGCAGTGCGGCGAGGTCGTCGACGACCGCGACCGTCAGCATGAACGCGCGCAGCCGATTCGGGAGTCGGCGCCCGACGAGCGCGAGCATGCCCAGCGCGAACGCGGTGTCGGTCGACATCGCCACCCCCCAACCGTCCGCCGACGGGCGGCCCGCGTTGGCGGCCAAGAAGATCGCGACCGGCACCACCATTCCGCCCAGACCGGCGGCGACCGGCAACGCGAGCCGGCGCCGCTCGCGGAGCTCGCCCATGTCGAACTCGCGACGCGCCTCGAGACCGACGACGAAGAAGAAGAACGTCATCAGCCCGCTGTTCAGCCAGAAGCGCAGATCTCCCGAGATGCCCCAGCCGCCGACGCTGATCGAGAGCTTCGTCGTCCAGGTGCGCCCGTACGACCCGGCGTCGGCGTTCACCCAGACCAGCGCGGCAACGGTGGCCGCCAGCAGGACCGCGGCGCTCCCCGTCTCCGTGCGCAGAAAGCTCCGAAGCGGCGTCTCCAGGTTCCGCGCCCACGCCGTGCGCCCGGAGAAGGGTGCCGCCGGAGGCTCGGTCACGCCGACGGCCGCTCCCTCGGAGCGAGGGCGTCGGCGTTCGAGATCCGGACCGCTGCGACGAGTCCGCCGGCCAGCGCCAGGGCGGCGGCGAGGAACATGCCGGCCCGGAAGGCGTCGATCGACCCGTTGCGAGCGAGCACGGTCGTCGGCCGCTCGGCGAGCGGCCGGAGGTTCGAGCCGGGCGCGCTCGAGGAGTAGACGACGCTGATCAGGAGGCCGATCAGGGCGACCGCGAGCAGGCCTCCGACGCGGGAGACGGTGTTGTTCACGCCGCTCGCGATCCCGGCGAGGCGGGCGGGTGCGGAGGACAGCGCGGTGGCGGTGATCGGTGCGACCGTGAGCGCAAGGCCGAGCGAGTAGACCGCTACGCCGACCGCGAGCGCCCACCAGTCCGACCGGCTGCCGACGAGGCTCCAGAGCAGCATGCCGGCTGCGACCAGCGCGGGTCCGACGGCGAGGAACAGCCTCGGACCGTGCTCGTCGGCGAGGCGGCCGAACCTCCCGGCCAGCAGCAGCAGAACGACGCTGACCGGAAGCATCACGACCGAGGCCTGCAGCGGCGAGTAGCCGACCACGGTCTGCAGGTAGAGCGCGAGGAAGAAGCTCGAGCCGCCGAGCGCGGCGTAGACCAGCAACGTCTCGAGGTTGGCGGCCGCGAAGTTGCGAAGGCGAAAGAGCCTGAGCGGCAGGATCGGCTCCTCGCTTCGAAGCTCGCGGACGACGAACGCGGCCAGGCTGACCAGCGCAAGTGAGATCGCCCAGACGACGGAGGCGACGCCGTGCGCAGTGCCCTCGACGAGCGCGTACACGAGTGAGCCCAATCCGAGCGCGACGAGCGCCGAACCGGCAACGTCGAACGGGCGCCGCGCCGAGACCGAGGCAGGCTCGTCCCCGACGCCGCGTCGCGCGCAGACGAGAACGAGCAACGCGAGAGGCACGTTGATGTAGAAGATCAGCCGCCAGGAGCTGTACTGGACGAGCGCGCCACCGAGCGGCGGCCCTGCGATCGACGTGATCCCGGTCCAGGCCGTCCACAAGCCGACCGCTCTGCCGCTCTCGGCGCCGTACGCGCCGCGGAGCGTGGCCAGGCTGCCGGTGGTGAGAAGGGCACCGCCAACGCCCTGAAGCACCCGCGCGCCGATCAGGAGCCCGCCGTTCGGCGCCGCTCCGGCGAGCGCCGAGGCGATCGCGAATCCGATCACCCCCCACACGAACACCCGCCGGTAGCCGAGCCGGTCGCCTGCCGCACCGCCCACGAGGTAGAGCGATGCGAGTGCCAGCGAGTAGGAAAGGAAGATCCATTGCCTGCCGGCCAGCCCGAGCTGGAGGTCGCGGCCGATCGTCGGCAGGGCCACGTTAACCACGGAGGCGTCGATGAAAGCCATCGACGAGCCCAGGATGGTGGCCAGCAGCGTCCAGGCGCGAGGGTCGGCCAGCCGCTCCCGACCAAGCACCGACCAAATGTCCCGCCAACTCTGCCCCGTGCGTCCCGGACACGAATGGGCCCACTCCGGCTGGTGCTCGAAAAGCCAGCTCATGAGCGGTATCCGCCGGAGCTCGAGGCGCCGCACGGGCGGAAAGCCGTGGCATCGCCGTGGTGGCCGATCAGGGGCAACGCGACAGTCATGATCGACCCGTCGGTCGCCGCCGCGCCGAAAATGGCGCGAGCAGCCTCGTCCGTTGCCGCCCGCTCATTCCACAGCCTGGAAAGCGGCGAGGCCGCGCAGGTCGACGCACGTGACCCCGTGAGCCTCGACGAGGACGATGACCACGTTGTCGCAGTGGCGGCAGCGAACGACCATTCCGGGCGCCCGCAGATAGACGCCCAACTCGCCGACCATGCTGCGCGTTCCACAGCTCGCGCAGATCCCCGTCGCGGTCGTCATCTCCCTGCCGAAGACGGCTACGAGAGTGCCTGCGATCGCGTTCCCGTCGAGTGCGTCCATCGGTTTAGGCCCCGGTGGGGCCGAAGCGTTCGGTCCGGATTTGGCGTAGTTCGTGCCCGAGCTCCGCGAGGGTGTTCGCAGCGGCCTCCGCGAACCCGGTGGGGCCGCACACGTAGACGAGCGGGCGCTCGCTCGGCGGCCACGCGACTTCGTCGAGGAGCTCCTGGTCGATCCGTCTCGAGTACCCGCGCCATCCGTTCGGCTGCTCGCGGGTGAGCGTGAAGCGGATGTCGATCACGTCGTCGGCGCCGATCCGCATCAGCTCCTCGCGGTAGATGACGTCCGAGAGCGAGCGCGCCGAGTAGAGCAGCCGCACCGGCACAGTGCTTTCGATCGCCTGGTGGTGGCGCAGGATCGAGCGGAGCGGCACCACGCCGGAGCCGCCGCCGACGAGCAGGAGCGGGCCGCCGAGCGACTGCTCCCAGACGAAGTAGCCGCCGACGGGACCGCGCAGCTCCAACGTGTCCCCGGGGCGAAGCACGTCCGTCAAGTAGCGCGAGACCTCGCCGTCGTCGAGCCGTTCGACGGTAAGCACCAGGTCTCGGTCCTCCGGGGCGGACGCGATCGAGTAGCTGCGCTGCGCCTGGTAGCCGTCTTCGGCCGTGAGCCGCACGTCGACGTGCTGGCCGGCGCGATGCCCGACCCAGTCCGGCAGCTCGAGCACGATGCTCTTCGTTCGGACGGTTTCCTCGACGAGCTCGAGCACGGTTCCCAGCTGCCAGCTCAGTCGCCGCGGTAGCGCTGCTCTTTCCACGGGTCGCCGTAGCTGTGGTAGCCGTAGTACTCCCAGAAGCCGGGCTCATCGGAGTCGCGCAGCTCGAGGCCGCGCACCCACTTGGCGCTCTTCCAGAAGTAGAGGTGCGGGAGGAGCAGCCTGGACGGGCCGCCGTGCTCCGGTTCCAGCAGTTCGCCCCCGTACTCGTACGCGATCCACGCCTTCCCGCCGGTGAGATCTTCGAGAGGCACGTTCGTCGTGTAGTCGCCGTCGCAGAAGGCGAGCACGTACTCCGCGCTCGTCTCCACACCGTCGAGCAACGTGTCGAGGGAGACGCCCTTCCAGACCGTGTCGAGCTTCGACCACTTCGTGACGCAGTGGATGTCCACCGTGATCGTCTCGCTCGGCAACGCCAGGAACTCCTCCCACGTCCACGAGACCGGCTCATCAACCAAGCCGCGGATCGTGAAGTCCCAGTCACCGAGCGGGGTGTGCGGTGTCGGGCCGGCGGACAGCACCGGAAAGTCACGGGTGACGTACTGGCCAGGCGGCACCCGCGCCGGATCGACGTGGCCGCGGCGCCTGCCCTGGAAGCCGCGAGAGATGGCCATCAGGCGTGCTCCCCGAGCTGTGCACGCAACATCCACTGCTGCTTCTCGAGCGCGCGCACGACCTCGATCAGGACGTCCTGCGAGGCGAGATCGACATCGCCGAGGCGGTTCATCCGATTCCTTACCCGCTCGCTGACCTCGGCGACCCGATGTGTCAGATCGCGCACGACGACGTGATCCTCGACCGATTCGCGCGCCACCGGTGCCAGCTGCGATCCGGCCGCGACGGCCCTCGCCTGCCCATCGGGGATAAACCCGAGAGCGACAGCCCGTTCGGCCACGGTGTCGGAAAGCTCGTGCCAGGACTCGACCAGCTCGTCGAGCTGCAGATGGAGTGGCCGAACCAGCGGGCCGACGACCGCCCAGTGCAGCTGCTTGCCGATCAGCGAGAGGTCGATCAGCTCGTGCAGTGTCGCCTGCAGCTCCTGGCCGACGCCTTCGCGCTCATGCGGTATTTCCAGCGTCGGTAGATAGGTCGATGTTGCGGGTGAAGCCATTCCGTCTCCTTCCGTGCAGGTTCGAACGTTCACGTCGCACGCTGCCAAGCTCGAGATCGCATGCGGGAACGAGCAGGTGCGCTTGTTCCGTCCGACGACAAAGTCGTCTGGCGATGTTCCCGCCACTGCACCTACCGTCGCGCCATGACCACAAAAGAATGCACAGCCAAGAAGATCGAGACGAGCTCACCTACTGCGGGCCGCGGACACTCGGAACACTCGCGAGAGCCCGGCGCAGCTGCCGCCAACCCGCTCGCGCTCTACCTGCACCAGATCGGTCGCTACCGGCTGCTCACGCCGGCGGAGGAAGTGCAGCTGGCGAAGCGGGTCGAACGCGGCGACGAGCAGGCGAAGGAGCGGCTCATCAATGCGAACCTTCGCCTGGTCGTTTCGGTCGCCAAGCGCTACCAGCGGCAGAGCATTCCCCTCCTCGACCTGATCCAGGAAGGAACGCTCGGCCTAATCAGAGCGAGCGAGAAGTTCGACTGGCGCCGCGGCAACAAGTTCTCCACCTATGCCATCTGGTGGATCCGGCAGGCCATCGACCGCGCGGTCTGCAATCAGGCAGAGCCGATCCGGATCCCTGTTCACATCCACGAACGACGGCGCCGCCTGGCACGGGCGAGGCACACGCTTACACGCGAGCTTGAGCGCGAGCCCTCACTCGACGAAATCGCCGCCGCAGCGGCGCTGTCGCCGGCACAGGCCGAGCAGGCGCTGAGCGTGCCGACCGGCTTCGTCCCCCTCGAGAGTGCTAACCCCAACCGCTACGAATCGGCGACCGAGATCGTCGATGTACACGCAGGCGAGGCGTACGAGCGTGTCGACGGCCGTCTCGCCGGCACTCATCTCGACAAGTTGCTTGACGCGCTGCCCCTGGAGCAACGACAGGTAATCGCGCTCCGGTACGGCATCACAGGCGAGGAGCGAACGAGCGAGCAAACCGCCGCGGATCTCGGTATCTCGCCGCAGCGGGTCAGCGCACTCGAGCGCGTCGCGTTGCAGCGGCTCCGCGAGCTCAGTTCACTGGCGGAGCTGCAAGAGGCTGCCTAAAGCGATCATCCGCGTTCGAAGGTTTCCACGTGCTACCGACAAGGTCGCGAAACAGCCGGCCTCCGCGCTGCGGCGCAGACCGCCGATCTACACGCGCGACATTCCCTGTGACGCTGAATCGGCTGAACGATCAGCGATGAGGGGGATCTCGACGTCGAGCCGCGTTCCGCCTCCACGCGGACTCTTGACCTCGATCGCTCCGCCCAGCGCCTCGACGCGGTCCTTGAGTCCGATCAGACCCGTGCCGCCGCTCGGATCGGCTCCACCCACACCATCGTCGAGGATCGAGAGACGAAGAGTCTCCTCCTCGGTGTACAGATCAATCTGCACATGCGAAGCGTTGGCGTGCTTAGCGGCGTTGGTGAGCGCTTCCGCGGCCATGTAGTAGACGGCTACCTCGACTCCGTCGGCGAGCCTGCCCTCACAGCGTGCGTTGAGCTTGACCGGGACCGCGGAGCGAAGGGCCAGCGCCTCGAATGCCGGCGAGAGTCCACCCTCGGTCAGGATCGCTGGATGGATTCCCCGCGACATCTCGCGGAGTTCCTCGATCACGGTCGTCAATCGATCGGCAGCGTGGGCGACCTCCGTCTTCAGGTCGTCCATGTCAGCCGGAACCCGCCCTTCCGTGGCGCGCAGCCTAAGGGCGAGCGTGACCAGCTGCTGCTGCGCCCCGTCGTGCAGGTCGCGCTCGATGCGCCGTCGTGTGTCGTCGGAGGCTGCAATCACGCGCGCGCGAGAGGCAGCGAGCTCCTCGCGCATGGTGGCGTTGGAGACCGAGGTTGCAATGAGCTCAGTAAAGCGAGCCAGCCGTTCCTCCGCATCCGGAGGGAATCTCTCGTTCTTCGTCGAAGCGATATTGACGGCGCCCCAGACGGTTCCATCGACAACGATCGGGACGCCGACCGCGGCCGTGAGGCCCGCCTGGCGCGCCATGGCGTAAAGTCCATGGGAAGCAGTGAAATCGTCGATGCGCGCGGGCTCGCCGGTGCGGTGGATCGAGGCGGGGAGACTGGGAACGTCGAGCGGCAAGCGGTGACCGGCTGGGAAAGGCGGTGGGGCCGCGGCCGGCTCCGGGGCCTCAAACGAGCTTAGGACCAGGATCGCGTCGGCCTCGTAGCGGCACACCGTCACGTGCTGCACGCCGAATACGTGCGCAACCTCGTGCGCCACGGCCGAGAACACGGCTTCGCTCTTTGCTCCGTCGGCGACGAGCGTGGCCACCCGCCGTAGAGCCGCCTGTTCGTATGCCAGCCGCGCCAGTTGCTCGCGGGAATGGCTGTCGGCGATTGCGGTCGCGACCAGCTCGGTGAATCGGGCGAGACGCTCCTCGGTGCCGTCGGGAATCGGTTTCCCCGGGCGGGCGCCAGCGGTCATGAACCCCCAGATGGAGCCTTCGACGACGATCGGGACGCCGACCGCCGAGATCAGCCCGCCGTCTCTCAAGGCGGCGCCCAGCGGACCCGGCATCGTCGTGTAGTCCTGCTTCGTCGCCGGGGCCCCGGTGGCGAGGATCATCCCCGCGAGCCCCGTGTCTTCGACGGGCCAGCGACTCCCGACCGTGAACCTTGTCTCGCCGGCGATGGCCACCATCGTGAACATCCGGTCAGGCTCGTAACGCTGCAGGGCCACGACAGGGACATCGAGGACATCCGCGGCCTCCCTGGTGACGGCGGCGAACAGTTCGTCTGAGCTGGCGGCTTCGGCGACGAGCGTCGCGACTCGGCGCAGGGCGGCTTGCTCTCCGGCGAGGTCGCGCGCACGCGCCTCGGAGGCGGCCAGCTCGGCGCGGCTCTCGGTATTCGCGATCGCGGTGGCCACCATGTCGGTGAACTTCTCGACGCGCTCCTCCGCGTTGGCGGGCGGTTGGTCATCCCCTCTCCAGCTTGCGCCGATCATGCCCCAAAGCGCGCCGTCGACGACGATCGGCGCCCCGACAGTGGCGTTGACGTTGTCGCGACGGAGTACCTCGGCGACGCTGCCGCTCCCCTCCTCCGCGAAATTGAGTCGCGCCGAGCGTCCCGTGCGCAGGATGCGGGCATTCACGCTGTCGCCATCGAGCGGCAGACGCACTCCGGCGCGGAGGATCTCAGGGCTCTGGCCGCGAATTGCGAGGACCGAGATTTCGCGCTCATTCTCGTAGCGGGCCAAGCCGATCTGGGCTGCTCCGAGCAGCTGGCCCACCTCGGCGATGACGGCGTCAAATACCTCAGTGGGCGCGGCTCCCTCGGCGACGAGCGTCGCGACTCGTCGCAGCGCCGCCTGCTCCTCCACGAGCCTTGACAGCTCGTCACGTGCTCCCGCGTTGGCAATTGCCGTCGCGACCAACTCGGTGAACTCCCCGATCCGCAAATCGGTCTCTCGCGGAAGAGGCTCGCTCTGACTCGTGACGGCGACGAGCGTGCCCCACAGCCGCCCTTCGACGACAATCGGAGTGGCGACGCTCGACCGGATGCCCAGGACACGCGCCATTTCGGCGACCGGGCCCGTGGCCTTCGCCCAATCGTCGAGGCGGGCGGCCTCCCTCGTTCGAAACACTGCGGTGACTACGTTCTCGCCCTCCAGCGTGAAGCGTGTGCCCAGCGGAGGCGGGTCCCACGGGGTGTCTGACTGCGCGACGAGCGTGGCCGTCCCGTCAGGCTCAAAGCGAAGTATCCCGACCGCCTCCACGTCCAAGACTCCCGCCACCTCTTCCGCCACGGTTGCCAAGAGCTCGACCGGCGACGACTCGCGGGCGACGAGAGTCGCAACCCGGCGGAGAGCCGCTTGCTCCTCGGCGAGTTTGCGAGCACGCGCTTCCGAGGCTGCGAGCTCAGCGCGACTTTCCGCGTTTGCGAGCGCGGTCGCGACAAGCTCGGTGAAGTCTGCGAGCCGCGCTTCCGTGCTCTCGGGGAGAGGCTCCCGACGCGACGAGAGGACCGCGATGGCGCCCCAGAGACGACCGCCGACAATGATGGGGCTCGCGACCGCCGAACGCATCCCCGCCTGCTGCACGACGACGGCGGCCTGGCCCGGGGCGTCCGTATAGTCGTCGAGCCGCGCCGGTCGGCCGCTCCGCCAAACGGATGCGAGCACGCCTGGCCCGTCTAGCTGCCAGCGCGTTCCAAGCGCGAGGGGATCCACACTCTCACCCCAGCCGCCGATGAGCTCCGCCGCCGAGCCGTCCGACTCGTAGCGGACCAACCTCACGAGCGGGACGTCGATAATTTGCGCGACCTGCTCGGCGACGATTGCGAAGAGCTGTTGCGGCGACGACTCGCGCGCGACGAGGGTCGCAACGCGCCGCAGGGCGGCTTGCTCATCGGCGAGCTCACGCAGATGGCTCTCGGCCTGTTTCGCCGCAGAGAGATCGCGCAGCGCTCCGCAGATCAGGACCGGCTCGGCCTCGACCTGACTAAGCGCCAACTCGACGGGGAACTCGCTGCCGTCTGCCCGCATGCCGGTCAGCTCCAGTCGCCGTCCGAGCGTGCTCCCCTGGCCGGTCTCGATGAAGCGGGCGAAGGCCGAGATGTGATGCTCGCGAAGCGAAGGCGGCACGATCAACTCGGCGATCGTGCGCCCGAGCGCTTCATCACGGCTGTAGCCGAACGTCCGCTCAGCGGCGGGGTTGAACTCGACTACCCTGCCGGACGCGTCCGCCATGATCACGCAGTCGAGTGCCGCCTCGAAATAGGCGCTGACACGCCGGTCTGACTCCGCGCCGGGCCGTCCGCTCTCCATTGTCACGCGGAGTCCCTGATCGCCCCCATGCCGCAGGGCGGCGTGCTCCCTGGCTTGCTCGTGGACCCGCCCTTTCGCGCGCTCGAGCGCCTCGGCCCGTGCTGCCGTGGCGCGATGTGGCGCTAATCGGCGAAGGAGATAGGCCTCGCCCCGACCCAGCGGCTCTGCCACGGCGAGCGATCCGTCACCCATGGAGACCTCGCCACCGCTCTCCGGAACATCGAATGGCGTTGGATGCGCCACGTCGCCGATCAGCACGTAGCCCTCTCCGTTCACGAGCAGATCAGTGCTCCTAGTCGCGAGATCGCCGTAGCGACGCCTCAGCCGGGCGTCTTGGTCGCGCCGGGTCTCCAGCAGGCATTGCTCCAAAGTTCTGGCCGCCGTAGTCACGAGCTCCAGGCTGCGAGGGTGGGCGATCCTCCAAGGGCTCGAGAGGTCGAGGACTCCGACGAGTCGGCCGGAGACCGGGTCGTGCACCGGGGAGCCTGAGCAGACCCATTCGCGGTGGTGGTGGCTGAAGTGCTCGAAGGCGAACACCTGCACAGGGTGATCTGCGGCCAGCGCTGTACCGACGCCGTTGGTGCCGTTGACGGTTTCGGCGCACCGCGCGCCCTCGACGAGATTCATTTCGGCAGCCCGCGCCTTCAACCACTCCGGGCCGTCCAAGTGGAGGGTGAGCCCAGACGGATCCGTTACCTGGACCAGGCTGTTGGACTCCTGAGCAAGCATCTGGAGGTGAGCTGCGAGCACGTGCCTGAGCGATCCGAGCGGATGCTCGAGCCAGCGCTCCCGTGTCTCGGAGGGGTCCGCCTCGATCGCGGGCAGCAAGTCGGTCGGATCGAGGCCCGTAGCTAACGAGCGCCGCCACGAGTCGACGATCGCCGGCCGCAGCTCTGCGGTGGCTCGCGGTGGAAGCTCTGTATTGAGCGCGCCGCCGGCGAGGAGGCTCTCCCAGCTCCTCTGAATCTGCCGAGCACGCGCTCGCAGATCGGTCCCCCCGTCGACTGCTAGCCACTGGGAAGACATGGCCCCCGGCTTCATGGCTTCCGGTTTGGTTCCCACGCCGGGCCTCCATGAACCCCGACGCCGCCACAGGCACGATTAACTAACGCCTCACGAACGGCCGTCAGGTCGGCCGACATCGACGACTCATGCTGCCTCCAAGAGCGGAAGATCAGCTGGCGGAACTCGCGCCGAAGACGGAGGCTTCCCGGTAACGCAGCCGCGCCTGCTCGACGGCAGCGAGATGCTCGTCCGCCCAGTCGGCCAGCGCCATCAGCAGTTCAGTCGCCGACCAGCCAAGCGTGGTCAGCGAGTACTCAACGCGGACGGGAACCTCTGCATAGACGGCGCGCTCGACGAACCCGTCGCGCTCGAGGCCGCGCAAGGAATCCGTCAGCATCTTCTTCGACGCGCCCCTGAGGTTGTCATACAGCCGGCTGTAGCGATGAACCCCGCGCGCAAGCAGGTACAGCAGATCGACTTTCCACTTGGACGAGAGCAGATCGCGCGCCGATCGGGTTCGGTCGATCATCTCGAGGTCCTGCCGCGTCGGCCCCGCGTTTTGCCTGCCGGCGCGCCGAGCGCGATCCGCGTGATTGTCCCGGACTGACATGAGCTCTGACATGCTTGCTCCTTCCCTTCCAGTCGTTGCCCGGTTGCCACGCACCGGGCGGAGTCCGTTCAGATCTCGTGCTCCGTAGGGTCGCCGAAGTGGTCGTCGCTGTCGTCGCCGCCAGCACACCAATCACTGCACCGGCCAGCGCAGATCCCGGCGTCCCCGCTAGCACACAGGCGAGGCGGCGGCGCGTCGCACTGAAGAAGGCTCGCCGCACAACCGGCATGGCTAAGGCCATGAAGTTCTATGCCAGCACCCATGCCGACCAGCACATCAGCTGCGATCCTGGAAGCGTGGCCTTGCGCTGCCTCATCGTCGACGACCAACCGAGCTTCTCTGAAGCTGCGCGCGACCTGCTCGAAGGTCAAGGAATCATGGTCGTCGGATTCGCGACCTCTAGCGCTGAGGCAATCCGGAGAGTTCAGGATCTGCGGCCGGAGGTCGCTCTCGTCGACATCAACCTCGGCCCCGAGAGCGGTTTCGACCTCGCCCGCCGTCTCGCCGACGGCGTCGACGGCAGCGCCGCGCGGGTGATTCTCATCTCGACCCACGACGAGCGCGAATTCTTCAAGCTGATCGAGTCCAGTCCGGCCGTCGGCTTCCTCGCCAAGACGGAACTCTCCGCCGCGCGGATCTACCAACTGCTCGAGCGAGCCGACCGCTGAGCCAACGCTATCCGGCTCGATCGGGCTCGCGGAGCGCCGCTCGGAGGAAGGTGATGACGGCGAGGACGCGGCGGTGGTCGTCGTCGGTCTCCGCCAGACGGAGCTTGACCATGATGTTGTGCACGTGATTCTCGACCGTTCCCTCGGTCACCCATAGCCGGCGGCTGATCCCCGCGTTCGAGCGGCCCTCGGCCATCAAGGCGAGCACCTCGCGTTCGCGGGGTGTGAGCGGTTCGAGCGGATCGTCGACTGTTCGGGCCGAGACCAGTGCCTGCACCAGACTCGGGTCGACGACGGAGCCGCCCCGACACACGCGCTCCAGCGTGTCGAGGAACTCATCGATATCCGTCACGCGGCTCTTTAGGAGGTAGCCGCTGCGGCTCCCGCTCGCGAGCAGCGTCATCGCGTGTGCAATCTCGACGTGCGCCGAGAGAATGAGGATCGCTGTTTCCGGCAGCTCATCGCGTATCGCAGCTGCCGCCTCGAGGCCTTCCGTCGAGCCGGTCGGAGGCATGCGGATGTCGACGATGACGAGATCAGGACGGTGCTCGCGAACGAGGCTCAGGAGCTCGGATCCGTCGCCCGCCTGCCCGACGACCTGGTATCCCGCCCGCTCGAGCAGGCTCGCAACACCCTCCCGCAGGAGCACATCGTCGTCCGCGACGACCACGCGCCTGCCGCTCGCCGGGCTGGCCTCACCCACCACCGCCTAAGTATCCCCGTTGAGACGGCTCGGCCGAACGCGGCTTGCTGCGCCGCGGCTCCGTTACCGGCCGTTCAGCGCACGATTTCGAGCGCCAGCTCGGGAGAGCAGCCGCGCTCGACCAGGCGTGCGATCTCGTGCCAGTCGACAAACGAGGCCACCGCGCTCGCAATCACATGCGAGAACCCGAGCCCCGCGAGCTGCTCGACCCGCCACGCGTAGATGCGCGCGTCCTCTTCGGACTCCTCGGCACCGGTCACGATCTCTGTTAGCTCGTTCACGATCGACTCCTTTCGCGTTCGTATTCGCTCCGAGGATCGCCGAGGACGCCGCCGCTGTCGTCGCCGCCAGCGCACAATCCGCGCAGCGGCCAACCCCGAACTTGCTGCGGTAGCTAGCACCCAGAGAGCGCGGCGCTCACGTCCACAGGCCGGGAACAACACGACGCCTGGGTCGTTTGTACAGACGGTTGTCCTGTAAGCAGGACGCCGTCCTATTGAAGGAGGGAACCCTTGACCAAGCATCCGACCTTGTACGTCGTCGACGTCCGGTGCTCGTCGTGCGGTGCGTCGTTCGACGTCCGGTCAACCGCCGAGGCGATCTCCACCGACGTCTGCTCGAATTGCCATCCCGCCTACACGGGACGCGAGCGCGCAGCCGTGAGCGGCAGTCGTATCGCGCGCTTCAACCGGCGCCGCGCGCTCGCAGCCGCGTAGCTGCCGGCGCCAGCCCCGGCCTTCATCGCCGTCCTCTCAACAAGACCGACCAGCGGTACTCGGTCGAGGATTGGGCACGCGGATGATCCCGACGTGGCCCCCGGACCGCGGCACGGTTGGCGCGTGACGCGAATCGCGGTCATCTACTACAGCGCGACCGGCAACGTGCACGCGCTCGCCCGGGCGGTCGCCGGAGGTGCCGCCGACGAGGGCGCCGAGGTTCGTCTCCGCCACGTAGCTGAGCTGCCGGAGGAGATGCTGATCTCGTTCAAGCAATTCTGGGGCCGTCATCGCTCCGAGCTCGAGGATCAGCCCGACGCGGCACTCGAGGACCTCGAATGGGCAGACGGGATCGCCTTCGGCACCCCGACCCGCTTCGGCAACGTCGCCGCGCAATTGAAGCTGTTTCTCGACCTTGCCGGCGAGCTCTGGCAGCAGGGGAAGCTGATCGACAAGGTCGCGACCGCGTTCACGTCTGCCCAGACCGAGCACGGCGGCCACGAGTCGACAATCCTCGCCCTGAACAACACCCTCTACCACTGGGGCGCGATCGTGCTCCCGCTCGGCTACACGGCGCACGAGGCCTTCAACGGCGGCGGCAACCCGTACGGCACGTCGTTCACGAGCGACCACCACGTCGAGGGGCCGGACGAAACGACGTTGCTCGTCGCACGAGCGCAGGGCGCACGGCTTGCGCGCCTCGCGGGCGTGATCGGCGCAGCTCGGGCGGCCGGCCTCCTGACCGCAGAGGCGCCCGCAGGGACCACCTCAGCGAACGGAAAGAGTTAGGAGCACAGCTATGCCTGACGAGCAGTCCATGCAGCCGATGCCGGCGATGCAGCCCGCGGAGCCGATGCACTCGACGGCGCCGAGGCAGGCGGCGCACGAGGGTGAGCAGCGTGCTAGCGACCTTGGCGGAGCGGTCAGCGGTGAGGATGTCGTGCAGCTGGCCGAGGCGCTGCGCGCCGCCAAGCGTGCTCACTGTCAGCACGTGGCTGAGCTGCGCCAGGGCGACGTCGAGCCGGCAGAAGGCTGGGCGACGTGGTACGCCGAGTATCTCCTGGGAGTCCGCTGACGACCCTGGCTTAGCTCGATCTCAGTGACGCGAGACCGGCTCGATGGACGTAGAGACGGCTCGTGAGCTAGTAGCGGGCGACCGTCGACAGCTCGAGCGTTCGCTCGCTCAGCGCTCGCATCAGGAGGATGGCGAAGAGTCGGACCCGTTCTTCAACCCGGCGAACCTCGCCGCAGATCTGTACCAGGAGGAGTTGGACGAGGGTCTGGCCGAGGAACTTCGGGCTGAGCTCGCCGCGCTCCGACGTGCCGAGCAGCGTCTGATCACCGGTACGTATGGCCTCTCGATCGAGAGCGGGCGGCCGATCCCAGACGCGCGTCTCGAGGCCGTGCCTAGTGCCGAGCTGACGGTGGAGGAGGAACGCCTACGGATCGAGTCATAGGAGCGACCTGCGCCTGCTGACGAGACGGGATGACCAGCCGGCGCGCCATGCGCGGCGAACATAGCCCGTCGAGCCGGCACCAGCCCTTCGTCGGCGGGCGCGTCGGCACGGACGACGCTTCCGATGCGCGTGCGGCTGTTCGGCCTCTCCTTAGCGGAAGTCGGAAGGACCCCCGGTCGGCCTTGGCAGCGACGTCGTCGTACGCACGAGTGAAGCCGATCTCCTCGAGCCGCCACGCGGCTCCCGGGCTCAAGACTCACTGGTAGTCGTAGCAATAGACGAGCACCGGTTGCTGGCGTTTCAGAGAGCCGGGTGGGCTTCGGAAGGGCTCGGCCGCTCGTCCGTGAGCTCGACAATCGCCATGCGCGCAGAGACATGTAAGGCGCTCGACGGCCCTCGCTCGCCTATCACTGCGTGATAAGGAAAGGCAAGGGTCACTTCACGTTCGTCCTCGGTCACCGGCGCGTGCGCTTGTCTCGTGAGACGGTCAAGTCGTCTCGCGGGTTTCCGCAGCCGAGCCCCTGCGGGCCTACGGTCGGCGCGTGACCACGGACCCGTCCTGTGAGTCACGTCCATCCACCAGAAGGAGGTACAACCGATGCCTCGCCTCACCAAGCTCATGGGCCGCGGGATCCTTCCCCCGGTGGTCCACGGGATCCTCGACTACCCCCTTGCGGCGGTCCTGATCGTCCTCCCCCTCGTTCTCAGCTTCGACGACGCTGCCGCCAAGTGGATCGCGTTCGCGTTCGGCATCGGCGCCGCCGTGCTCGCGGTGGGAACGGCGTGGCGGACGGGGATCGTCCGGGTCATCCCGCCGCTCCTCCACGGCTACGCGGACATCACGGTCACGGTCGCGCTGATCGCGCTGCCGTTCATCATCGGCTTCTCGGACCACACGACCGCGCTCGTGTTCTACCTCGCCGTCGGCGCTGGCGGCCTCGGCGCAACGCTCGTCACACGCTTCGAACCGCCCGTGCCGGCCGAGCGCGACATGACGCTTCGGATGGCTGCATAGCGGCGGCTCCGGCGTCGCGCCCATCGCTTGAGGTGCAGATATGGCCGTCTCGTACGAGATCGTCACGCACAACCGCACTGGTCACGAGCGCGTCCACCCGTACACCGGCGAGGACGCGCTCGCGCCGGGGTCGGTGGTGCGCATCGGAGGCCGGTACTGGCTCGTGGAGCGGGTCGAGCAGACGCGCGTGCAGGCCCAGCCGGCGCGCTACCGGCTCACGTTGCGCCATCCGGGCGGAGGGCAAGAGGCCGGAGCGTTTCGTCGGTTTCGCGCGGACGCACCGGCACCGGGCCATGAGCTGACAACGCTTGCGGACGGCGCACCGATCAGCTGGGTGATCGTCGAGCAACGGCTCGCGTACGACGCCGCGGGCGAGCCGTTTCTCGAGTCGATCGCCGAGCGCGACTACGCCGCCGAGTCGCTGCCCGACCACCAGCTCGAGCATGCACTCGACCAGGAGGGGGACAATACGGACGCGGCCGCCGAGGTACTGGTGCACGCCCAGGCGGCGGGGCTTGCGATCGAGCTGGTCGGCCTCGAAGCCGGCCGGGCAGCCGACTGGGACGAAGCGACGCGCTACCTCGACTCACTGATCCTCGAGGAGATCGAGGACGATCTGCTCGAACAGTGCGGCGTCGACACCCGCCACGATCCGCAAGAGACATGGCTGGGAACGGTCAAGAAACGCCTTCGCGACGATCTCGACAGCTTCCGCGCCGGCGTCGAAGATGGCCACGACGAGATCGAGGCGTGGGCATTCCGCGGGGGCAGGACCTACGCTGCCGTCGGCCGCTTCGACGACGATTGGAACCCGTTCAGGGGCTACGGCTGGATGTGCCGGCTGGTCGATGCAGGCGTGCTCCAAGCCGCTGGCTTCAAGCGCGTCCGAATGCCGCTCTTGTTGCTCTGAGCGCTCCACTCGAGACGGTCGCTCACGCTCCTCGCGATAAACGGACCTGCTACGCCATGCGCAGCGCGATCTCACGGTTGCGTGGCCATCTGGAAAGGGTCAGAAGCCGCGGCGCTCGATCACGCGCAGTTGTACCTACCGAGTGGTCACCCGGACGTTTCCCCGGGAACCTCGAATTCCCTTCGGCAGGGGCGAACGCCGCCTACCGTCTCGACATGACCAGACTCACACAAATGGCACATCATCTTCATCCTTCTCACCGCGCTCATGCTCTTCGGCAGCAGAAGGCTGCCGGAGATCGGGCGCTCGCTCGGGACAGGCATGCGAGAGTTCAAGGACTCGATCACGGGTCACGGCTCGCCGGAGCCCTCGCAGCAACTTACACCCCCCGAGACAACCGCTTCCGCTTCGCAGCCGACGGAGCGCAAGACCGCCTAGCCTCGCCATGAAGGGGCTGCCGCGCCGTCTTGGCCACGGCGAAAGGCGACACTCGCCGAGCACCTTGACGAGCTTCGGGGACGCCTCTTCGTCGTGCTCGGGGCGCTTGCCGTCACGTCGATCGCCCGCGTTTGCCTTCCATTCGCGGCTCCTCGCTTGGCTGAACCGGCCGCTGCCGGCCGGACATCGCCACCTGCTCACGCTCGGCGTCGCCGAGCCCTTCACGGTCTCGCTGACGGTCAGCCTGTACGCCGCCGGCGTTCGTGATCGTCGACGAGGCCGACGTGCTCCGGGACGAGGGCGAGGCCTACGCGGCACGACTCAGGTCGTGCGGCGTCAACGTCACGACCGTCCGCTACGACGGCATCACGCACGACTTCGTGATGCTCAACCCGCTCAGCAACACCTGCGCCACGCGCGCCGCGGTCGCCCAGGCCATTTCGATTCTGCGCGTCGCACTGCACAGCCGCTCTGACGCAAAGCGAGCACCGCGCCGCGCCTCAGCCTGGGCGCGGCGCGATCCACGTCCATACGAGCGGTAGCGAGGTACCGCCGCTGGCGCTCGTCTCTTCGGGCAAATGTGGCCACAGGGCTTTCAAACACAGAGACGTACTCCACACGGGAGTAACGCACCGGAAAAAGGAGAGCGAATGGCTTCACCGACAACATCGACCAGTCCCCCGACACCCGAGGCCCCACATGAGCGAGAACCGATAGTTCGCACCACAGATCCCAACGAACGCGGTCGGCGCGGACAGGGAGTGATCTTCCTGGTCGCGCGGTTCCGAGCACCGGACTACGCGCGATTGAAGCGCGCGTTCGATGACCTCCAGCCGGTTCGCGAACGCCATGGCGCCCGGAACCACCGCATCCTCAGGTTGGCCAAGGATCCGCACGACTACATGGTGATCATCGAATTCGCGTCATTCGGCGGTGCTGTGGGCTTCACAAGAGAGCCTCCGTTGTTCCGCGCGATCGATGCGGCCGGGGTCGAGGGCGGCGCTCACCACGTTCAGTACGTGGTAGAGGTCCGCGAACAGCTGGAAGCGGTCGACTACACCTGGTAGCCCGTCCCGAGTTTTGTCTTGCTGCTGTCTCCGCAACTCCAAACCCGTGAGTTGCCACGCCCAATTTCTTTTGAGCCGAGAGGGCTGGAAGGCCGTCGACGGCTTCCGTTGGGGCGCGACAGATGGCCTAATCAGACCAGAGTGCCGATGCAATGAGTCGAAGTGAATTCCGAACGAAGCACGGCCGTCGCGGAGCGGCGATCGTGTCCAGCGGAGATCCGAGTTCCCGCGACCTCAGTGGCCAGCGAGGAACTCCTCCGCGGCGGACGCGAACCCGTCGAGGTCGGCCTCGCCGAGCGGAAGAGAGAGCGCCAGGAAGCCGCGCCGCGCGAACGAGTAGCCTCGCTCGAGCATGTGCAGGTGCAGGAGCGCCCGCAGCTCCGAAGCTGGGGGCGAGTCGGCCGTACACCGCACGGGGCCGCGCGTGAAGTGCAATCCGACCATCGAGCCGCGACCCGTGGCGCAGAACTCGAGACCGTGTTCGTCGGCAAGGCCGTTGAGGCGGTCGCGCAGCCGGTCGCCGAGCGCGTTCAGGCGGGCGCACTCCTCGTCCGTATAGACCTGCGTCAGCCCGGCGAGACCGGCGGCCATCGTCAGCACTGCGTTGTTGAACGTTCCCGCGTGCGCGAGCGCGTCCGGGCGGGCAGGATCGAAGCGCGCCATAAGGTCGGCGCGGCCGCCGAAGGCGCCGCAGGCGAGCCCGCCGCCGAGGTACTTCCCAAGCGTCGTCAGGTCTGGCCGGATCCCGAGCGCCTCTTGCATGCCGCCGCGCGAGAGCCGCGAGGTCATCACCTCGTCGAAGACGAGCAGGACGTCGTGCGCCGCCGTCTCCTTGCGCAGCGCGTGCAGGAAGCCCGGCTCGCCTGGGATCACGCCACCCGATCCCTGCATCGGCTCGACGATGACCGCTGCGAGCTCGTGCGCGTGCTCGGCGACGAGCCGTGCCGCGGCCCGCGCGTCGTTGTATCGCCCGACGACGTACCGGAAGGGGACGTTCAGAGGCGCGTCGCCGTCCTTGAACAAGAAGACGCCGCCGTGGTAGGCACCCTCGAACACCATCACCGCCGGCTTCCCGGTGGCGACGCGGGCGAGCGAGAGTGCGAGCAGGTTCGCCTCGGTCCCCGAGTTGCAGAAGCGGACAAGCTCGATCGACGGGAAGCGCTCGCACACTGCCTCCGCCAGCTTTCCCTCGTAGATGTTGGGCGCCCCGAAGGCGATGCCGTCCGCGAGCGCATCGCGGATCGCCTGCACGAGCACCGGGTGCGAGTGCCCGTACAGCCCCGCCGTGTACTCGCCGAGGAAGTCGAGGTACACGTGCCCGTCCGCGTCGACGATCCGCGCGCCGTCGCCGCGGACGATCGTGAGCGGGAACGGATCGACGTGGATCACCGTGCGCGTGTTCCCACCCGGCATGAACCGCGCCCGCTCCTCGTGCAGCCGGCGCGACTCCGGATTGCGCTCGACATAGCGACGCACGGCCTCGGCAACGTGTCCGCTCTGGTCGAGAACGACGGCCACCTGTCGATCCTACGCCTGCCGACGCTCCTGCGGGTTCGGCCGGGTGGTGGTGGGGGCGCGGGCGTCCGCTCGCTCGACATGCTCGTCCCCCATCCATCCCTGGGCACGCACCGGTTCCCACCCGCTTCACCCGGACCGGCATCTTGATCAGGACGATGACGGACCTGGAAAGCCGCCCCCGGCGACAGCCGACGGAGCACAGTGCTGCCCCGACGCTTCGCCTTGATTCCGACCCTCTCCGGCCTCGGCCGGATCAGCACGCAGTGGAACAGCCGCGTGATGCACCCCAAGCCGCCGAGCGTGCGTGCCGCGGCTACGTCGCCGAGTTGCGCCAGGGCGACGTCGAGCCGGTCGAGGACTGGCGGACGTGGTACGCCCAATACCTGCTGGGGCTGCACTGATGGATGCCGAACGCGCCCGCGAGCTGCTCGCGGACGAGCGACGGGGGCTGGAGCGCGCCCTCAGCCACCTAGGCCACCAGGACGACGGCGAAAACGCCGGCTTTCAAGAGCCGGCGAACCTGGCAGCGGAGCTCTACTTGGACGAGCTCGACGAAGGCCTTGCCGACGACCTGCGCGAACAACTCGACGCCCTGGAGCGTGCCGAGCGGCGTCTGGCCGCCGGGACGTACGGCCTCTCGATCGAGAGCGGCAAGCGGATCCCCGACGAGCGGCTCGAGGCGCTTCCGACCGCTGAGCGGACGGTCGAAGAGGAGCGCGCCCTCGAGCGCGGCGCCTGATCGTCATTCGCCGCTCTCGCGTCGGAGCACCCTCGGCCACGACACACAGGCTTCACTCGGTCCAGCGTTCCTCGACCCGCCGTGCCCCCAAGTAGACGAGCGGGATCGACCAGGTTCGCGACGAAGAGCGCGCGGACGAGGTAGCCGACCTTGTCGAGAACGAACATGCGGAGGCCGACGGTCACCTGCAGAAGGTCGATCATCCCGATCGCGCGCGTCGCTCGCGCTGGCGCCTGCGGGGTAAAGCTGTTGCGGGCCGGCTCCGAGTTCTGGAACGGAAAGCGGCGGGGGCGGCCGGGCTGGCTGTACTCGATCGGGCTACGCATGACCAAGACGATTGCCGCGCTCGTCGAGGGATCCCGGAGGACGCCTGGCAGACGATCACCGACTACCCCGACAGCGGCGAGGCGCAGATCGCCGAGACGACCCTCGACGGCCGCCGGCCGATCGTCCGTCGCGTTCGCACCCTCGCCGCTCAGCAAGAGCTGTTTCCCGACTGGCACCAGTTCCCGTTTTGTGACCAACCGCGACGAGGCGATCGGCCTGGTCGAAGCCGAGCACCGCGCCCACGCCGTGAGCCGCGTCTCACCCTCGGACGACTCCTCCAACAGCCCTGCGCAGACGCTGCGGGCAACGAACCACGCCAAAGCGGTCGCGGTTCATACGCGACCGCTTCCCTCATAGAAATCGGAGCACGTTGAACCGAATGGGCCGAGGCGGACGCGAACCGTCAAGCGGAAGTCGAGGGTTCGTACCTGACACCTTTCCTCCCCGAGCGACCGGACAGTCAAAGCGGCCTCTTTGCAGGGACATCGTTGTGACTTTCACAACGGATGGAACTAAACGGGGCACTTTCGAACCCCTTTGTAACAAATAATCCCCTGCTAATCGCGCTAAACGAGAGGCAGACCAAGTTACTCGGCAAGGCCTCCAGGCACCCCCGGAAGGTTCGTGAGGCGCCAACACGGCGTCCGCCCGTGCTCGAACTCGTCACGCGAGTCCTTGAGGAGGCCGACCGGCCGATGCGCGCACGCGAAGTCCACGCTGCCGCCGCCGAGCTCTACGGGGGACCGCTCCGATGGCACTCCGTCACCCAAGCCCTCTCCGCCTACACCAACCGCCGGGATCGGCGATTCCGGCGAGTCAGCCACGGGACTTACGAACTCACCCGCTGATTCCAAACGGCCAAAGGCCAACCGACATCCAGCAGCGGGAACGATGCGCCGGCAACGGGGAGCTCGAGGCGACGTGACCGCCGCTCTACATGCAGAGGGATCCGACGGCGCGAGGGTGCGCGCGCACGTCTCGAACCCGCCGTCGCCGGTCTGGGAGCCGAATTCCGCGGTGCATCGCGCCGCGGGCGAAGCCGACCAACTTCGGCGCCCAACGCTGCGCCTCGTCCTCCCGGAGACTGTCCGGGCGACAGGCAGGCGCCGACCTTAGACTCCGCCGAAAGCGGCACCTCGGCGCGCTGTCTCCGCGAGCTCGAAGAGGTCCACACGCTGGCGCTCGTGGCGGTTCACGAGCCATGTCTGCGCCTGGCCCAGGCGGCGCCACTGCCTAAGGCTCAGTGGTCGTGGTGTTGGTGACCTGGTGGCTTCCGTCACGCAGCCACAAATGCGGCCGCAGGCTCGGCTATTGCTTCGTGTTGGTGTGTAGGTGCAGGTGACGGTTTCGCCGGGGTCGAGGTCGATCGTCGCTCGACGGCCGCTGAGGCTGATCACGGTTCCGTTGTCCGGATCTGTGCAGACGAGCTTGGTTAGTGGCCAGCCGCTGACTGCTGTCTGGGTGACGGTGTAGCTGCCGGGGTTCAGGTTCATGAACGCCCGTTGCCGCGGCGGGGTGGCGTCTGCGTCGTCGTCGAGGGCGAAGGTACCGAGCTCGCCGGTGCCGGCGAACGCGAAGTCCTGCGGATCGTTCGGCTGCGCGTCCTCGGTAACGATGATCCGGCCGGGGATGATGTTCGTGAAGACGCAGTTGACGGTTTCGCCCGGGTCGAGGTCGATTAGCGCCTTCCGGCTCGCGACGGTGACGACGCTGCCGTTGTCGGGGTCGGTGCAGACGAGCTTCTTCAAGAACCAGCCCGAGACCGCTCCCTCGGCCAGCGTGTAGGAGCCCGCTGTCAGGTTCGAGAACACCCGCTGCCGCGGCAGCGTCGCGTCGCCAGGGTCATCGTCCAAGGAGAAGCTCGCCAGCTCGCCGGTGCCGGTGAACGAGAAGTCCTGGGGCGCGTCCGGAACACTGTCCTCTGTGACAACGATCCGACCCGGGATGATGTTCGTGAACACACACCTGACGGTCTCACCCGGGTCGAGGTCGATCTGAGCCTTCCGGCCCGCCACGTTGACCACAGTGCCGTTATCGGGATCGGTGCAGACGAGCTTCTTCAACAACCACCCCGACGCAACCCCCTCCACCAGCGAATAGCTCCTAGGCGTCAGGTTCGAGAACAGCCGGTGCCGCGGCAATGTCGTATCCCCTGGATCGTCGTCCAAGGAGAAAGTCGCCAGCTCACCCGTGCCGGTGAAGGCGAAGTCCTGCGGCGTGTCCGGAAGACTGTCCTCCGTCACCACGATCCGGCCCGGGACGATGTTCGTGAACACACAACTCACCGTCTCGCCCGGATCGAGATCGATCACCGCCTTCCGCGTCGCGAGGTTGACGACGGTGCCGTTATCCGGATCGGTGCAGACCAGCTTCTTCAACAACCACCCCGAAACGGCACCCTCCACCAGCGAATAACTCCCTGGTGCCAGCGCGAACACCCGCTGCCGCGGCAACGTCGCGTCCCCGGGATCATCATCCAACGAGAAACTCCCCAACGCCGCTGAACCGGTGAAGGCGAAGTCCTGCGCCCCGTCCGGAATCGAGTCCTCCGTCACGAGCAGCCGCGTCGCCGGCAGCTTCGGAGTCACCGCATTCGACGGCGCAGACGGATCACTCGCACCAACAGCGTTCTTCGCCAACACCGTGAAGTTGTACGCCACCCCATTCGTCAAACCAGGAACCACCACGCTCGTTGCACCCGCCCCAGCATCAGCAGTGACCCCGCCCGGCGACGAGGTCACTGTGTAGCCGGTGATTGGGCTACCACCGTCAGAGGCCGGCGTCGACCATGAAACAGTGGCCTGGCCGTTCCCGGCGACCGCGGTCACCCCCGGCGGCGCGTCTGGGACCGTGGCAGGGGTTACCGCATTCGATGGCGCGGAGGCCGCACTCGGCCCCACCGCGTTGTTCGACACCACAGTGAACGTGTAGCTCGTACCGTTCGACAAACCCGTGACCGCGACGCTCGTTGCACCCGCCCCAGCATCAGCAGTGACCCCGCCCGGCGACGAGGTCACTGTGTAGCCGGTGATTGGGCTACCACCGTCAGAGGCGGGCGTCGACCATGAAACAGTGGCTTGGCCGTTCCCGGCGACCGCGGTCACCCCCGGCGGCGCGTCTGGGACCGTGGTGCTTGCGTAGAGCGTCTCGAACGTAAGGCTCACACTGCCTTGGGTGGCGGGATTCCAAACAAATGAATGATCGGCCACGGCCATTGCTCCGGATGGATATGTCGGGTTCTGCTCAGCACCAACACGATAGTCGTTCGTGCTGGAGAGAGGGCCTGTGCGCTTCAGTGCAATGAAGTAGTACGAATCTTTGTTGAGATGGATCTTTGGGAACATGAACGCCACTTCGGCGAAGAGGCCGCTGCCATCATTCTTGTAGTCAGGTAGGGCGCTGCCAGGAACGTTGGTGATTGACATGGCAAGCAAACTACCCACTGTCAAGGTGTTTTCCGTTAGGCGCGCGCTATAGAGTTCCGCCTCGATACTGTCAGTAGGATGATTACTCAACACTTCTGACAGCCAGAAATGACACTCGTTAAACTGCTGATCCACCCCAGCCTTGAAGAATTGACCGATTTGACCACGGTTGTTCCCGCTCCCGTCGTCTCCCCAGGCGTATTCCCATCCTTGTGTGCGCGTGAGTTGTGACTGGTCGACGACCCCTCCAGATGGCCCGGGTGAGCAGATATTCGTGGCTGCGGTCACCGTCGCCTGAGGCGAAGAGTTCTGCGCCGCATCGCGCGCGCTAACTGAAAAAAGATAGCTGGTTAGGCAGTCAAGGTTTGTGACTGTGTAACTCGTGCTTCCTCCATCAACGCTCGCAATTCGTGATCCGTTCTGGAAGATATCGTATGCCGTGACGCCAACGTTGTCCGTGGATGCTGTCCAGGACAACGCGACCGTGTGGGGTCCATCGACAGATGCTTTCAGATGATCAGGCGCCGTTGGCGGCTCTGTTTCGAATTGAGTGATCGGAATGGGAAAGTGTGGCCCCAGTTGTCCATCGTGCCAGTCTCCCGCGCTGTTCTGCCAGTCTGCCCAAACTTCGTAGGTTCCCGCAACTGGGAATGTTGTGTTGATCGTGCAGTGGAAAGTGTCGCCCGGCCGAATGATCAGGTTGGTGCTTCCGGGGCAGGTGGCATCCAGGTCTTCGGGCCCGCGAATCATGATCCGCATCTCTGCGACAAGAACGGCGTCGTTGCCATCGGTGCGAGCGTAAGTCTCGAAGGTGATCTGTTTGCCCACCACAAATCCGTCGGGTGCCGTTGGCGCCAGAGATGACGCGTAGGTCAGTTTGTCTCCCGTCGGTGGAGGGGGCGGCGGGGGCGGCGGAGGCGGCGGAGGCGGCGGAGGCGGCGGAGGCGGCGCGTCACAGGGCGGTACGCCAGCGGCAGCTTGGTTTATGGGGGCACCATCGTCGACGAAGTGCTCGTTCATCCAACCCGACCCACGACCGGGGCCGGATGCCCACGAGGCCTGAACCCACATCGTATTGGCACTGCCGGGGACAGCTGTGCCGCTCTGATAGCAGTGCACGCTGACAGACGTTCCGTCATAGAACCCGTTTCCGGACACCGCGATCGGTGTGTCCCAGTCGGGCGCTGCCCGCCAGTAGATTCCGCCTGTGGCGTTCATTGCCGGGTAGACGGGCCCCCCGCCACCTCCACCGCCCCCGCCGCCTCCACCGCCTCCGCCGCCTCCACCGCCAACAGGCGTGTAGTCTGCCGCGACTTCCCGTGCGATCTGGTCATGGCCGGTTGCGGTGGGATGGAATGACTCCCAGTCGTAGTGGCCACCTATTGGTATGACGGCGCTATGGACCCACGGATCCGCCGTCGCGCAAGGTCCGTGGTTTGCGAACCGCGACGCGACCGATGCGAACGTGAAGAAGTTACCTGGGACTTGTTTGTTCAGCCCTGTGACAATCGATTGCTGTTGTATCTCGAATTCCGCTTGGAGAGAGGCTATCCAAGAACTGTTGGACAATGCGCATGGTCCCGGACTCTCCAACCGAGGGTATCCCACGAGCATTATGCGCGCATTCGGGAAGGCGATATGGAGGCGCAGAAGTTCGCCACGAATAGCATAGGCCACCGCACCGTAATCAACGAGCAGTTGTGCGTCGGTCAATAGATGGTTGCACGTTGGGCCTCCAATGAGCGGCACGACATAACACCAGATTGCGATATCATGAAAGTCAAAATTGTTCCCTCCGATAGTCAGAACTACAAGACCGGCATTTGCTAAAAGATCGTGATGCTGTCCGGCGATATAGCCGACCTGACTATTTGGATTGCTTGGATCGCCAATATCCGCCACCACAGCACCAGAGCACGCGTAATGCCAGATGTCTGCGCTGAGGAGGGAGGCGAGGTGCCACGGATACGAGTCGTACGACTTGTGGCACGGGAAGAGTTCGTAGTAATTGCCGGCACCGTCTCCGGCTGTATACGAATCTCCGAGCGAAACGATGGTCAGCTTGTCAGCTGCCCCGTGCTGGAACGCGCCAGCGGGAAACGCCCCGAAGAAAGCCGCCACCGCGGCTGCTACCAGGAAAACGAGCCTGCGAAGACCCATGCATCGCGAGCTCCGGCCGAGCATAGACTCCGGTACGCTCTCACCCACCACCGTCCCTTGTCAAGGGGCGCCGAAGTGCGCCAGTTTCGGACGGCGAGAAGGTGCACCACTGGCCCTCGAGACCGGTTGAGGCGAAGGACGCGAAGTTCGAGGCCGCAGGAGCCGTTCTGACCACCCTGAACCTTGCCAAGCGGAAGGACCGACAGGCGGCCGGCTGGCGAGAGCGTCTGCGCGCCGCCGCCGCTTCACAGGCGGGTGCAGCAGTCGAGCGGCGAGCCGGGTCGAATGAGCCAACAGGGGTGGGGGTTCGTACCTGACACTTTGGTTGTTCGGACTTCCCCTGCAAATCGAGGCAATGGAGCCGACGGGATTCGAACCCGTGACCTTCTGGCTGCCAGCCAGACGCTCTCCCAGCTGAGCTACGGCCCCTCGAACTGCGCCCAGTCTAGAGATTCGCATGCCTAGTCGTCCGCCAGTTGACGCCGGCTGCCTGCCGATTCCGGGAGGGGCTGGCGCGAAGCCGGATCTGCATGCGCCCGGGAACGGCAAAACCCTCCGAGGTGCGCCGAGACAAGTGGTGGCGCACGGCCATGCCTCCGCGCGGGAGGGACGCCGACTTGCGGTGGACCCGGCGCAACCTCACTCCGAGGTCGAACACGAGGTCGCAGCGGCGGCCGTCGCCCCGGGGCCGGTAGACCTCGACGCCTTGCTGGACCGCGGCGACCGGTGCGGCTCAGCCGGCGGCTTCGGCCAAGGCCATCTGGGGCACGTCGCCCCAGAGCTCGTCCAGCCGGTAGTACTCGCGGGTCTCCGGGACGAAGACGTGGAGGACGACGTCGAGGTAGTCCGCGACGATCCACTTCGCCTCGCGCTCGCCCTCGACGGAGCGGGGGAGCAGCCGGTCGTCTGCCTTCAGCCGCCCGTGCACCTCGTCGAAGATCGCCTTCGTCTGGCGCGGGTTCGCGCCCGTGCAGAGGACGAAGTAGTCCGTGTACGAGCAGACCGGCCGCATGTCGAGGATCACGACCTCTCGCGCCAGCTTCTCCTGGGCGAGCGCGGCGATGCGGCGGGCTTGATCGAGCGAAGTCAGGCGGTTCCGTCCTCCTGGGGAGTCCCGGCCGTAGTGTAGCCCTCGCTCCGGTACAGGCCCCGGCGCCGGATCAGCTCGGCGACGGCCGCAGGGACGAGCTCCGCGTACGGCTCGCCGAGCGCGACGCGCCGGCGAACCTCGCTCGACGACACGTCGAGCGGCTCGATCGTGAAGAACTCGACGCGCTCGGGCCGCGCCAGACGCTCGAGCACGCGGTCGAGCCGCTCGCGCGGAAAACCCGGCCGGGTGGCGACGCCGAGCCGCGCGAGCTCCAGGACCGTGTCCGGCTCCTTCCACTGCAGGAAGTCGCAGAACTCGTCGGCGCCGATCACGAACAGCGGGTCCGCGTACCGTCCCTCGCGCAGGAGATCGGCCGTCCGGGCATGCCCGTCGAGGACCACCTCGTCGCCGGGAAACGCGGCGCGGGCCAGGTCGAGCCGCGTCTGCGCGGAGAGCACGACCTCCTTGTGCCCTGGCTCGGCGACGACGAGGACGACCAGCCGCTCGGGCTCGAACCGGCCGCGCGCCTCGCGGACGAGTGCGACGTGTGCGTTCTGCGGTGGATCGAACGCGCCTCCGAAGAGCACTGTCGTCACGCGAGCTCGAGCGCCTCGTCGCCGACGAGCACCTCGTCTCCCGGCTTCGCGCCCGCCGCGCGGAGCGCCGCCTCGAGCTCCTCTTCGCCGGGCGGACGGCCGACGACGCGGTAGCCGCGGTCGGTACGGAGGATCCGGTACTGACGGCCGCGGGGCTGCGGCCTGTAGACGAGGAAGTCGACCAGGCCAGGCTCGTCCGCCGGCGCGACGTCCGGCTCGGGGACGAGCTCGAACAGGCGCCGCTCGAGCGCCTCGACGCCGGCGCCGGTCGCCGCGGACAGCGCGACGACGGCGACGATTCGCTCGTCCTCGACGCCGAGCCCGGGCGGCGCCTCGAGCAGGTCGAGCTTGTTGAGGACGACGATCTGCGGCCGCTCGTCGAGCCCGGCGCCGTAGGCGGAGAGCTCGCGGTCGATCGCCCGGAACTGCACCGCCGGGTCGCCCGTCGCGGCGTCGATCACGTGCACGAGCAGCCGCGCGCGCTCGAGGTGGGCGAGGAACTCGTGGCCGAGGCCGACGCCCTCGCTCGCGCCCTCGATCAGGCCCGGCACGTCCGCGACGGTCAGCTGCCGGCCGCCAGTCGCCTCGACCGTCCCGAGCACCGGCGCGAGCGTCGTGAAGGGATACTCCGCGACCTTCGGCTTCGCGTTCGAGATCCGGCGCAGGAGCGACGACTTGCCGGCATTCGGCAGGCCGACGAGCGCCGCGTCGGCGAGCAGCTTCAGGCGCAGCTCGACGACCGCCGCCCCGCCCGGCTCGCCGACCTCGGCGAACCGCGGCGTCTGCCGCGTCGGGCCTACGAAGCGCCGGTTGCCGCGGCCGCCGCGGCCGCCCCGTGCCAGGGTCGTGCTGGCTCCGGACGTGGCGAGATCGGCGATCACCTGGCCCTGCTCGTCGAGCACCTGCGTCCCGACCGGCGCGCGGAGCTCGATGCTCCCGCCCGATGCGCCGTGCTTGCCCGCACCGCGCCCGGGCTCGCCGCGGCCGGCGCGGTAGACCGGCCTGCGGTGAATGGTCGAGAGGTCGCGGAGATCCGGGTCCGCGACGAGGACGACGTCGCCGCCCGGGCCGCCGTCGCCGCCGTCGGGCCCGCCCTTCGGGACGTACTTCTCGCGGCGGAAGCTGATCGCGCCGTCGCCGCCGCGCCCCGCATGCACCTCGATCCGCGCGCGGTCGTGGAACATCAGCTCGCCTTCGCCCTCGCGGCGACCGTCCAGACGAGGTCGACGACCTCGAACGGCTCCTCGCCGAGAAGCCGGCGCAGACCGTCCAGAACCTCGGCCCGGTCGTCCGACGCCACGACGCTGCTCATGCTCCCGACCAGATCGACATAGCGCCCGCTCGTGTAGACGAGCCGGCGCTCACGGACATCGCGCCAGAGCTCCTCGAACCGTCCGGTCGCGACGACGTCCGCGCTCGCCGCGTCCAGCTGCTCCGCGACGAGTCGGCGAATCTCCGGCTCTTCGCTCGGGAACTCGCTCCCGTGCGGGATCATGACCTCCGTCTGGATCTGCCGGCGCCTGGCCGCGTCGGCGACGAACGGCGTGTCCCAGAGGAGGACGAGCGCGTCGGCCGTGTCGGCAGCTCGCTCGACGCCGACTGCGGGGTCGATCCAGTGCCAGGCGTTCGACGAGAAGATCGCGTCGAAGCGCCGGTCCGGCTCGAACTCCTCGAAGGTCGCCGCCTCGAACAGCACGTCTGGAAAACGACGCTCGGCCAGGGCGCGAAGCGCGTCGCCCGGCTCGAGTGCGACGACCTGCATGCCTGCCGCGAGCAACGCGCCCGTCAGCTGGCCGGTGCCTGCGCCGACCTCGAGGACGCGGGCACCCGGCGGCAACCGGACGGCCGTCGCCGCCTCACGGACGGCGTCGAGCGGCAGCTCCGGGCGGCCCGACGCGTACGCGTCCGCGGCCGACTCGAACGCGAAACGGAGTGTGCGGTCCGGCCCGCGCAAGCCGCGAAGCGGCTAGTCGTTTTCGGCTGAGCCGGAAACGACCGAGACGAAGCGGCGCTCGCCGCTCGTGCGGAACTCGACGCGGCCGTCGCGGCGGGCGTAGATCGTGTCGTCGCGACCGATGCCCACGCCGTCGCCCGGCCGGAAGCGCGTGCCGCGCTGCCGGACGAGGATCATCCCCGCCTTGACGTCCTGGCCGGCGAAGATCTTCACCCCGAGCATCTTGGGGTTCGAGTCGCGGCCGTTGCGGGAGGAACCGAGTCCCTTCTTGTGCGCCATCGTCTACTCGCTCTCTTCGGTCTTCTTCCGCCGTGCGGCCGGCTTCTTCGCCGGCTCCTCCGCGGACGGCTCCGCCTCGGACTTCGCCTCGGCCTTCTTCGCCGCGGCCTTCTTCGCGATCGACTCGATCTCGATCCGCGAGAGCCGGCTGCGGAAGCCGTTGTGACGGCGGTAGCCCTTCTTCGCCTTGTACTTGCCGATCCGGATCTTCTCGCCGAGCTCGTGGCCGACGACCCTCGCGGTCACCTGGACGCCCTTCGGCGCGATCTCCGCCTCGCCGTCACCGCCGAGAAAGAGCACGTCCGGGTGGAACGTCTTGCCCTCGTCGTACGGAAGCCGGTCCACGAGCAGCCATTCGCCCTCGCGGACGCGGTGCTGCTTCCCGCCGACTGAGATGATCGCGTAGGTCATGGCGTGCGAAACGCGGGCCGGGCGCCCGCGAGCCCGGGCATTGTAGCCATCACTCGGCGGGCTCCTCCGAACCCTCGGCGGGCGCGTCCGTCGCGCTCACGGCCCCGGCCGGCTTGCGTCTCCGTCGGCCTCCGCGCGACCCCCGGCGCGTGCGCCTCTTCGCCGGCGTCGGCGCGGCGCCGTTGTCCGATTCGGCCGCCTCCTCCTCGTCGGCCTCCGGCTCGAGACCGAGCTCGGGGTCCGGGAGATGGATCCGCGGCGCCGGCAGCTCCTCGCCGGCCTCGGGCTCCGGCTCCGGCTCGGGGGCCCCGACGGCCTCCGGTGCCGGCGCGGCGCCGTCGGTGCCCGCCGCCGCCGAGGTCTTCTTCCGACGGCCGCGCCCGCCGCGGGAGCCCCGCCGCGTCCGCTTGCGCGGAGTAGCCGTCGCAACCTCACCCTCTGGGGCCTCGCCCTCGGACGCCTCGTCCGCCGACTCCTCGGCGGGCTCGGCCTCCGCCGTCTCCTCCGCCGCCGGCTGCTCCTCCTCGGCCGGCCTGGCGCGTGTCGCGGCGCGGCGCGTCGGCTTCTCGGCCATCGCCTCCGCCGTGATCACGCCGACCGGCGGCGGCGCGGGCGCCGGGGAGAGCAACGTCGCGTAGGCGACCCCGTCGAGCACGCGCTCGACACGGGCCTTCACCTTCTTCCCGACGAGCTTCGACGCGCCGCCGACGACGACCGCGTACCCGTCGAGCTTCGCGACGCCGGCATTCGCGTCGTGGAGACCGACCTCGACGGGCCGCAGCTCGAGCTCCTGCCCTTCCTCGACCGGCGCCTGCGGCTGGAGCTTCTCCGCGGTGCCCTCCGCCTGCACGACGAAGTGGTCGAGCGGCACCGCCTCGACTCCGTCGAGCAGGAAGCGCCGCTTCGTCGCCGCCTCGATGTCCGCGAGCCGCGAGGCGGCGGGGCCGATCAGGATCGACGCCACCTTCGCGTTCAGCTCGACCCGGAACGCCTTGCTGCGCGGCTTCGACGCCGCGAGCGCCCGCAGGCGGCGCTCGGCGTCGACCGCGGCGGACGTGTCCGAGAGGACGATCCCGTCGCCGGCGCACGTGGGGCACTTCCGCGTCAGGATCTCCCGCGGCCCGTCGGTCACGTTCTGCCGCGTCATCTCGACAAGCCCGAGCGGGGAGATCTCGACGACGTAGGTCTTCGTCCGGTCGCGCTCGAGCTCGCGCTGCAGCGCCTCCTCGACCGACGCCCGGTTCTTCGGGTTCGCCATGTCGATGAAGTCGATGACGATGATCCCGCCGACGTCGCGGAGGCGGAGCTGGCGGACGACCTCCTTCACCGCCTCGAGGTTGTTCTTCACGATCGTGTCCTCGAGCCGCTGCGTCGAAGTCTTCGAGCGCGAGCCGACGAAGCGGCCGGTGTTGACGTCGATGACCGTGAACGCCTCGGCGTAGTCGAAGACGAGGTAGCCGCCGGACGGCAGGTCGACGCGCCGCGAGAGCGTCGAACGGATCTCCGCGTCGACGCCGTAGGCCTCGAAGAGCGGCTGCTTGTCCCGGTAGCGCACGACCCGCTCGGCCATGTGCGGCGAGGTCTTCTTCAGGTAGCCGGTGATCCGCTTGAGCGCGCGGTCGTCGTCGATGAGCGCCCGCTCGAAGTCGCCCGTGAAGAGGTCGCGGATGACCCGGAGCGGCAGCTCTGCCTCCTGGTAGACGAGCGCCGGCGCCTTCGCCTTCTTGGCGTTCGCCTGGATCTCCTTCCAGAGCTTCTGCAGGAAGACGAGGTCGCGCTCGATGTCCTCGGCGGACGCGCCCTCCGCGGCCGTCCGGACGATGACGCCGCCGTCGGGCAGGGCGAGCTCCTTGAGGATGTCCTTGAGGCGGGTGCGCTCGTCGTCCTCGAGGCGGCGCGAGACGCCGATCCCCTCGCCCTGCGGGACGAAGACGACGAACCGGCCCGGCAGCGAGATCTCGGTCGTGAGCCGGGCGCCCTTCGTCTTCATCGGGTCCTTGACGGCCTGGACGAGGAGCTCCTCGCCACGGCTGATCAGGTCCTGGATCCGCTTGCCGTGGCGCTTGCCCTCGAGCTCCGGCGTGACGATCTCGTCGACGTAGAGGAAGCCGTTCTTCTCGAGGCCGATCTCGACGAACGCGGCCTCCATGCCGGGCAGGACGTTGTCGACGACGCCCTTGTAGACGTTGCCGGCGATCGAGCGGCGCTCGGGCCGCTCGAGGTAGACCTCGGCGACCCGATCGTCCTCCAGGACGGCGACCCGCTGCTCGCCGACGTCGACCGACACCAGCAGCTCGCGCTTCGCCGCCGGCAGCGGCTTGCGGGCCGGGGGCCGGCGGCGCGGCGTCGCGCGGCGGCGCGAGCTCGCCTCGCTCTTCTTCGCCGGCGGCGCCTTCGGCTTGGCCTCGGCGGCCTTCGGTTTCGGCTGCGCCTTCGACTGCGGCCTGGGCTTCGGGGTCTCGGCCTCGGCGGCTGCGCCGTTCTCGGCGGGCCGCTTCGCGCTGCTACTTCGGCCGCGGCCGCCGCGACTGCCGCGCCTCCGGCGCGGGCGCGCGGTGGAGGAGGACTCTTCGGCGCTTACCGCCGACTCGGCGGCAGGTGGTTCGGCGTGAACGGCGGCCTCGGGGGCGGCCTCCAGCTCGTCGGTGGGCTTTCTTCGGCGAAACCATGGCAGAGGCAAGTGGTGTCTCCTTGGCGAGCGCGCGCGGTCGTCGCCATGAGGAGGCGCCGGACGTGCTGCGATTGGTCGTTGGAAATCGTGGGCATGAGCCTTCGGGCGCAGGGTAGCAGGCCCCCCGCGGGGCTCATTCGCCGCGGACCGGCGTCAGGCGACGACCGGGCGAAGCCGTGCTCGACGCGTCCTGATCGCGCGGAGCCGCTGGTTCAGGCGCGCCCACGCCCACGGCTCCAGCTCCTTGTAGCGGGCTTCCGTCTGGTTCCGGATCGCCTCGAGATACTCGAACCACGCATCCGCTTCCTCGATCTGCAGCAGCTCCTCTGCCTCCTGTCTCGTCACGTTGCCGTACCTCCTCGCTCGCGGCCGGGGCCGCGCGTCATGCTAGGACCCACACCGGACGGAGGGCAGACGACGATGACCGACGAACGTTACGAACGCGGGTGGGAGCGGCTGACCGAGCTGGCGGGCGACCATGGCGCGCGCGTGATCGAGGGCATCCGCGAGGTCGCGCCGGATCTCGCCCGCTACGTCGTCGAGTTCGGCTACGGCGACGTGTACTCGCGGCCGGGGCTCGACCTGCGGTCGCGGCAGATCGCCGCGATCGCGGCGCTGACGGCGCTCGGCGGCGCGGAGCCGCAGCTCGAGTACCACATCGGCATCGCGCTCGGGGCGGGCGTCGCGCCCGCCGAGATCGTCGAGACGATCATCCACTGCGCGCCGTTCGTCGGCTTCGCGCGGACGCTGAACGCGGCCCGATCGGCGCGGCGGGTCTTCAACGCCCGCGGCATCGACCTCAGGTAGATGCGAACCGCCAGCGTGTCGCGCTCTGCGGGAAGTCGCGCTCGGCCCATGTGAAGGCCACCCGCGGCCGCACGCGGTAGATGCCGAACGCCGGCCCGGGCTCGAGCCTGAAGCCGTACTTCGCGTGGTACGCCTCGGAAAGCTCCGCGTCGATCTCGGTGACCCGCTCGGCCCGCCCCTCGAGGACGACCGCGTCGTCGCCGCTCTCGAGATGCACGACGACCTCGGGGTTCGCCGCCAGGTTCCGGCCCTTCCTCGACGCGGGATCGGTGCTGAACCAGAACGCGCCGTCCCGCCACAAACCCCAGACCGGCATCGCGTGCGGCCCTCCCTCGGGACGCGCCGTCGCGAGCCAGTAGTTGCGGGCGTCTTCCAGCTTCGCCTCGGCGTCGGCCCAGCTCGCCGTCGGCGGCTCCTCGGAGATGCCGTAGCCGGCCGGGACGCCCGGCCGGTCGGCGCGCGGCTCGCTCACGGGAACCTGGCGCGGTCGCCCTCGACGCGGGTGACCGGCGCGCGCTGCTCGAAGTACCGGATCGCCGCCTCGCCGAGCGCGCGCGTTCCGGCGAACGCGATCGCACCCTTGACGGCCCAGCCCGCGACCGGGATCACGCCGAGCGCCTGGCGCGCGAGCGCGCGGAAGCCGAGCCCGCCGGCGACGACGCCGAGCAGCTCGGGGACGCGCTCGCGATCGAGCTCGAAGCCGTAGGCGTCGCCGATCCTGAGGACGAGCCGGACCTGGTTCAGCGTCAGCGCCGGCATGTCCGCGCCGGGGACGAAGACGGCCGCGCCGATCAGGCCGTTCTGGCGCGAGAAGCGGGCGATCAGCTCGTCGCAGACCGCGCGGCGGATCGCCGGCAGGCGTGCGGCGAGCGGCGTCGCCTTCTCGCCGAGGACGCGAGCGATCCGCCGGCCGATCTCCTCCACCGGGAAGCCGTGGCCCGGCTGGACGACCACGACGTCGCCGGCGGGAACGTACGGGATCGTCGGCGGGCTCGAAGCCGCCGGGCCGGTGAGGACGGCGACGATCGGGACGCGGGCGCGCGAGGCGGCCTTCAGGGCCTGCTCGTCCTCCCCGTCGACCGCGCCCGCGACGACGTAGACGAACGCCGCGGAGCCCTCGGGCGAGCCCTCGCGGACGGCGCTCGAGACCCCGCGGCTCGTCAGCTCGCGGCGCAGCACCGCGACGAGCTCCGGCGCGCCGCCGACGGCGAGCGGCAGCTCGTCGTCCGTCGACGAACGGATCTCCTTGACGATCCCGTACACGGCGGCAGGGTTCAGCGGCAGCTTCCTCATGACGCTCACGGGCTGGGTCAGCGCCGCCGGCCGCGTGCGTAGATCGACTGGAGGACGCCGATCGCGAGCATGTTCGCGACCATCGCCGAGCCGCCGACGCTGACGAACGGGAGCGGGATGCCGGTGATCGGCGCGATCCCCATCGTCATCCCGACGTTGACGAAGACCTGGAAGAGGAAGGCGAAGACGATGCCGCCGGCGGCGATCGCCGAGAACGCGTCGCGGGCGCGCGTCACCGCCTTCAGACCGCGCCAGACGATCGTGAGGTAGAGCAGCAGGAGGAAGGACGAGCCTAGGAAGCCCCGCTGCTCGCCGACCGACGCGAACGCGAAGTCGGTCGCGTGCTCCGGCAGGTAGTCGAGCTTCGTCTGCGTCGCCCCCTCGACGCCGCGGCCCTTCGCGCCCCCTGCGCCGATCGCGGTCCTCGACTGGTCGATGTTGTAGCTCGAGCCCTGGCGGTTCTCGCCCTGATGGAGGAAGCTCGTGAAGCGCTCCTGCTGGTAGGGCTTCAGCACCTGGACGCCCGCCGACGGCAGCAGCCAGAGCACGGAGAGCGCGACCGTCACCGCGACCGTCAGGAGGGCCGTCAGGTGGAGCCACCTTGTGCCGGCGAGGAAGAGCACCGCGGCGAGCGCCGCCGTGTAGACGAGCGCGGTGCCCACGTCCGGCTGCAGGAAGACGAGGCCGATCGGGAGGAGGGCGAGCCCGATCGCGGTCAGCACGATCCTCGTCTCCGCGACGCGACGGCCGCGGTCGGCCAGGAAGCCGGCGAGGAAGAGGACGAAGAAGAGCTTCCCGAACTCGGACGGCTGGAAGCGGAAGAACGAGAGGTCGATCCACCGCTTCGAGCCGCGCGCGGCCGCGCCGGCGAGGAAGACGAGCACCATCACGCCGAGCGTCCCCGCATAGATGACGCGCTGGTAGCGGTGGTAGAGCGCCGGATCGATGAAGACGGCGACGAGAAAGGCGATCGCCCCGACGCCGACGAAGACGATCTGGCGGATGACGTAGTGGTTCGGGTCGCCGCGCCAGTCGTCGTGGGTGATGCCGGCGATCAGCCACAGGCCGTAAGCCACGGTGACGGCGAACGTCGCGAGCAGGATCCAGTCGAGCCGCCGGACGACCGGGAGGCTCTCGACGGCCTCCCGGCGGCGCCTTCGCCTCGCGACCGCCGCGGTGCTGCTCGCGTAGTCGACCATCAGTCGGACGGTCCCGTGATCGCGCTCGGCGACTGCTTGCCGAAGTACTGCTCGAAGACCTTGAGCGCCGCCGGCGCCGCCGCCGAGCCGCCGTGGCCGCCGTTCTCGATCAGCGCGCAGACGACGATCGTCGGCCGGTCGTACGGCCCGAACCCGCACCACCACGACTGCACCTCGGTGTGCCCGGCCGGGTAGCCCGGCTCCTGGACGACCTTCTCGGCCGAGCCCGTCTTGCCGGCGATCGGGATCGGGTAGTTCCCGAAGACGCCGACCGACGTGCCGTAGTCCTGGTGGGTCGCCTGGTAGAGGCCGTCCCTGACGATCGCGAGCGCGTTCGGGTCGACGCCGGTGTCCTGCGCGGGGGGGTTGAACGACTGCTGGACGTCGCCGTTCGGCATCTCGACGTCCGCGACGACGTGCGGCGTGACGAGCTTGCCCCCGTTCGCGAGCATCGCGTAGAACCGCGTCATCTGCAACGGCGTCACCAGCAGGTCCTTCTGGCCGATCGCGAGCTGGACGGAGTCGCCCGGCTTCCAGAGCTTGTCGATGGCGCTCGTGAACGTCTGCTGGCGCCACTCCGGGGTCGGCAGCAGCCCGGCCTCCTCGGGGCCGATGTCGATCCCGCTCTTCGCGCCGATGCCGAAGCGGCTCGCCCAGGCCTGCAGCGGGTGGCCGCGGTCGGCCGGCAGGCCGTAGAACCAGTAGCCGACGCGGTAGAAGTACGTGTCGCAGGAGGTCGCGAGCGCGACCGGCAGCGTCATCGGCTGGTCGTAGGCGTCGGTCCAGTTGTCGAAGACCTGGTCGTGCCCGGTGTAGCCGTGCACCGTGAAGCTCGGCGTGCACGGAATCTCCTGGAACGGCGAGATCAGGTGCTCCTGCAACGCCGCGAGCGCCGTCACGGGCTTGAACGTCGAGCCGGGCGGATAGAGGCCCTGGATCGCCCGGTTCAGGAGCGGGTGATTCGCCTTGTCGGCTTCCTTCGGGTCGAGGAGCGGGGCGAGCTTCTTCGGGTCGCGGCGGCCGACCCAGACGCTCGGCTTGTAGGTCGGATTGGACGCCATCGCGAGGACGGCGCCGTTCCTCGGATCGAGCGCGACGATCGCGCCGCCGTCGGCGTTGTAGTGGCCCTCGCCGCGGGCGAGCTTGATCCCGAACTTCAGCGCGCGCTCGGCAGCCCGCTGCAGGTTGACGTCGATCGTCAGCCGGAGGTTGTAGCCGGGCACGGGATCCTTGCTGTCGCGGTTCCGCTCCGGAAGGCCGATCGCCCTCAGCGAGTTGGCCTGACGCACCTCGTACCCGTCCGCGCCGCGGAGCAGCCGGTCGTAGCTCGCCTCGACACCCGCCTGCCCGACGATGTCGCCGGCGTTGTAACCGTCCTTCCGCATCCGCTTCAGCTCGAGCGGCGTGATCTCGCCGTCGTAGCCGAGCACCTGCGCGAGGCTCGCCTCGGTGTTGTAGTGGCGAAGGTAGGTATCGGTCAGGTCGACGCCGGGAAGCTGCGTCGAGTGCTCCAGCAGGTACTGGATCTGATCCTCGTGCAGCGCCTGCTTGAGGACGACGGGCGTCACGGGATCGTTGCCGTGCTCCTTGATCTTCGCCTCGATCTCCGCCACGGGCATGTGCACGAGCGACGACAGGCGGCGCAGCACGGTGTCGCGCCCCGAGCGCTGCGGGAGGTCGGAGGGCCAGAGCACGACGGCCGTGGAGGCCACGTTCACCACGAGCTTCTTGCCGTTCGCGTCGAGGATCAGACCGCGCTTCGCCTCGATCGGGACATGGCGGAGCTGGTTGCTCTTCGCCACCGCCCGGTAGTGGGCGCCGGAGAGGATCTGGAGGGCCCACAGGCGCAGGAAGAGCACGGCGAAGATGCCGAACGCGACGGCGCCGAGGATCGCGACCCGCAGCGCCGTCTTCGGCGTCAGGAGGTACGGCTCCTCGACGCGCGGATCGCGCGGGAGGAAGCGCGGGACGCCGCGGGTGCCGTTACTGGCCGAGGAGGCTCACCCCTTCCACGCGTTCGGCCCGCGGGACGATCCCCAGGACGAGCCGGGCGAACCGGTAGACGGGGAACGTCAGCAGCAGGTTGAGCCCGATCGTCTGGAAGAGCGTGTCGACGAGCACCACGCGCGCGGGCGCCGGATCGCCGAGCATGAAGTGGAGGAACAGCGCCCCGAGCGCGTACAGGAACGTCACGACGGCGATCGCGAGGAACGGCGCGTGCGTGCGGTCCCGGCCGGTGGTCTCGCCGTAGCGGCCGACCCAGTACGCGGTGAGCACGAGCAGGAGCGACGTCACCCCGAGCGTGCCGAGGACGGCGGTGTCGAAGACGAGCCCGGCCCAGAAGCCCGCGAGCGCGCCGATGATCGAGCCGCGGAGGAGTGCGACCGCGACGAGCGAGACGAGCAGGAGGTCCGGCGTCCCGTGGAGGATCCTCACGTCCGAGAACACCGACGCCTGGAGGATCGCCGCAACGAAGAGCAGGGCGGCCGCCCTGGCCGCGTCGAGCGCCCTCATCTCGACGCGGGCGGAGGCTCGAGGATCAGCACCGAGTCGAGCGCCGAGAAGTCGACGAACGGCTCGATCTGGACGTTCTTGAAGGGGTCGGTGTCGGTCTGCCCGACCTTCGTCACCGTGCCGACCGGGATGCCGCGCGGGTAGACGTCGTCGAGGTTCCCGGAGCGCCAGCCCGCGGTGACGATCACGTCGCCCGCGTTGACGACCTGGTCCTTGCTGACGCGGTCGAGGATGAGATCGCCCTGGTCGTCGTGACGGACGATCCCGTTCGCGCGCGTGTGGGGATCGAGCCCGGAGGCGGCGCTCGTCTGGTCGGTGAGCAGCGTGATCAGCGACGTGTTCGCCGTGACGCGCGAGACGATGCCGGCGAGCCCGTCGCCCGTCACGACCGGCGCGAGCGGGGTGACGCCCTGCCGGGAGCCGGCGCCGACCACGACCTTCACGACGAACGGGCTCGGGCCGCGGGCGATCACGCGCGTCGCGATCGCGTGGTAGCCGAGCGGGAAGCTCGGGCTCGTCTCGAATCGGAGCAGGGCGCGCAGCGTCTTCGCGTCGGCGGCCGCCGTCGCGTTCTGGAGGGCGCGCTGCCGGTAGCGATCGAGCTCTGCACGCAGCCGGGCGTTCTCGGAGTGCGCGTGCAGGACGCCGCCGAACCAGTGGGCGCCGTCCTGGAACGGACGCGCGACGCGCTCGGCGCCGACCTCGAACGGCCGCAGCACGCTCGCGCCGGCGCTCTGGATGTGGTGCACCGGGCCGCCGTTCGACTCGCGGAAGTACACGCTCAGGAGCGCGAGCGAGGCGATGACGAGGACGGTCGCGACGGCCCGCCGCTTGAGCGGATTCCCCGAGCGCGGCTTCAGCGTCGAGCTGGGCGCTGCCGTGCGCGGGGCAGGCGAGCCGAGCGTCGCCACCCGAGCTGATCGGTTACGCGGCACGCGGCCTTAGTGTAGGCGACCCTGCGGCGAGGTTGAACGTCTCCGCCGGAGGCTTCGGCTACCGATGATTCGAGCGGTAGGCGGGGCTGTTCTTCCCGCGACCGCGCTGCGTCCGGTGGATGACCTCGAACTCCTCGAGGCTCCGGCCCGAGCCGATCGCGACGCACGTGAGCGGCGACTCCGCGAGATGCATCGGCATCTGCGTCTCGTGGCGCAGACGCTCGTCGAGCCCGTGCAGGAGCGCGCCGCCGCCGGCGAGGACGACGCCGCGGTCCATGATGTCCGCGGCGAGCTCGGGCGGCGTCTTGTCGAGCGTCGACTTGATCGCGTCGACGATCTGCGCGACGGGCTCCTCGAGCGCGAGGCGGATCTCCTCGCTCGAGATGATGATCGTCTTCGGGAGCCCGGTCAGGAGGTCGCGGCCGCGAACCTCGGCCTGCACCTCCTCGCGCATCCCCCAGGCCGAGCCGACCTCGAGCTTGATCTCCTCGGCGGTCTGCTGCCCGATCAGGAGCTTGTACTCCTTCTTGACGTGGTTGATGATCGCCTCGTCCATCTCGTCGCCGCCGACACGCAGGCTCTGGCTGACGACGATGCCGCCGAGCGAGATGACGGCGACCTCGGTCGTGCCGCCGCCGACGTCGACGATCATGTTCCCCGTCGGCTCGCCGACGGGCAGGCCCGCGCCGATCGCGGCGGCCATCGGCTCCTCGATCAGGTACGCCTGGCGCGCGCCGGCGGAGAGCGTCGCCTCCTCGACGGCTCGTCGCTCGACGCCGGTGACGCCGGACGGGACGCAGACGACGACGCGCGGGTGTGCGAAGCGGTGCTGGTGCACCTTCTGGATGAAGTGGCGGAGCATCTGCTCGGTGACGTCGAAGTCGGCGATGACGCCGTCCTTCAGCGGCCGGATCGCCTGGATCGTCCCGGGCGTGCGGCCGAGCATCCGCTTCGCTTCGACGCCGACCGCGTGGACGTCGCCGGTGCGCTGGTCGATCGCGACGACGGACGGCTCCGAGAGGACGATCCCGCGGCCGCGGACGTAGACGAGCGTGTTGGCGGTCCCGAGATCGACGGCCATGTCACGACCGCCGAAGCCGGTGATGCTGTCGAAGAAGCCCACGGGGGCTTCGAGTCTAGCCGCTCGGCGCCGCCCGCCCTACCCCGCGCTCGCGGCGCGCGTGTGTCGGCGGCAGGCCGGAGGGGCCTGGCCCCTTCCGTGTCACGAAAGTCCTACGACTTTGCAACAAAACACGCGCGGGGCGGATCGGCGGGGCCAGGCCCCGCTACCGTCAGCCCATGGCCCGCGCCCCTCGCGTCGTCATCGCCGGCGACATCTACCACGTCACGTCGCGAGGCAACCGCCGGCAGGCGATCTTCACCTGCGACGCCGATCACGAGCGGTTCCTCGAGTTGCTCGGCGACGTCGTGACGAGACACGGCTGGCGCTGCCACGCCTACTGCCTGCTCACGAACCACTACCACGTGCTCGTCGAGACTCCGAAAGCGGATCTGTCCGCCGGGATGCACAGGCTCAACGGTTCGTACGCGCAGTGGTTCAACCTTGTGCATGGGCTCGACGGGCATCTCTTCCAGAGACGCTTTCACTCGGTGCTCGTCCAGAGCGCCCATCACCTGTTCGAGCTGTCCCGTTACATCGCCCTCAACCCGGTCCGCGCAAACGCGTGCCTGGCTCCGCTCGATTGGCGCTGGAGCAGCTACTCCGCCGTGGCCGGCTACGAGCCGGCGCCGCAGTTCCTGGTGACGGACGCGATCGTTGGACAGTTCGGACCGACGCTCGAACGAGCTCGGGCGGCGTGGCGCGGGTACGTCGAGGAAGGCCTCGCACGGGGCCGATGGGCGGCGTAAACGGACATGGCCCGGGGCCAGGCCCCTGGACCTGCCCGAATCAGCCGAGCCCGTAGGCGCCCGGGAGGCGCGCCACGAGGAGGCGCACGAGCAACGCCGCCGGCAGGCCGACGACGTTGAGGTAGTCGCCGTCGATGCGCTCGACGAGGGAGGCGCCGCGGCCCTGGATCGCGTAGCCCCCGGCACGGCCCTCCCACTCGCCGGTCGCCACGTACGACGCGACGTCGCGCGGAGTCAGCCGCCGGAACGAAACCCTCGTCACTTCGTGCTCGACGACTTCCCAGGCAGGCGTCCGCAGGCAGAGGCCGGAGACGACCTGGTGCGCCCGACCCGACAGCGTCTCGAGCATCGCCGCCGCCTCCTCCGGGCCCCCCGGCTTGCCGAGGAGCCGGCCGGCGCACACCACCGTCGTGTCGACGGCGAGCACCGGCCGGCCGGCGGCGAGCTCGACAGGCACCGAGCGCGCCTTCCCGAGCGCGTGCCCACGCACGAGCGTGACCGGGTCCGCCCCCTCCACGTCGTGCTCCTCGAACGACGGTGCGACGAGCTCGAAGGGGAGCCCGAGCTGCGCGAGGATCGCGGGTCGCTGCGGCGAGGTCGAGGCGAGGAGGAGCGGCGGGGCCGGCGCGCTCACGTCCGCTTCCGCGCCACCCAGATCTCCTCCGCAGGCCACTGCCGCGCCCACTCGACGGGGACGTAGTCGTAGTAGGCGTGGCTCTCGGCGTCGTCGCCGGCATAGAGCTCGACGAGCCGCTCGACCTCGAAGCCCGATTCCCGCAGCACCGCGATCCAGTCGCCGTGACCCAGCTGGAACTCGACGGCGCCCTCCGTGTCCGGAAAGGTCAGGCGGTAGAGCCCGCGCTGCGGCCGGTGCAGCCGCTCGTCCGCCTGCCCCTCGTCGGGCGAACAGAGCACGACGAGCGTCGAGTTGCGCAGGAAGACGAGCCGCCCGCCGGGACGTAGCAGCCGCGCGGCTTCGGGCACCCACCTGTGCGGATCGGCCCAGATCGACGCGCCGTATTCGGACAGGACGAGGTCGAACGACGCATCTGGTAGGGGCACGTCCTCGCCCGGCGCCTCGACCAGCGGGAACGACAGCCCGAACTCGCCCTGCATCCGCCGGGCCGTCTCGAGCTGGGCGGGAGTCGGATCGACGCCGACCACGCGCGCGCCCAGGCGCGCCAGCACCGCCGAGCAGTACGCGGTCCCGCAGCCGAGCTCGACCACGTCCAGGCCGGACACGTCCCCGAGAACCCCGAGCTCCGAGTCCCGCGCGGCCCACATCCCCCAGGTGAACTCCTCCACCGACCAGGCGCGGCGCGCGTCGGCGTCGGTGTGCTCGGCGTTGATCCGCGTCCAGAGCTCGCGGTTCCGCGCGAGCTGCTCAGACGAGCTCATGCGGCTCGAACCAGAGCCCGATCTCCCGCTCGGCCGACGCGGGCGCGTCCGACCCGTGCACGAGGTTGTCCGGCATCGACAGCGCAAAGTCGCCCCGGATCGTTCCCGGCGCGGAGTCCGCGGGGTTCGTCGCGCCCATCGTCGTGCGGACGACGCCGATCGCGCCCTCGCCTTCGAGCACGAGCGCGAGCGTCGGCGCGGACGTGATGAACGAGACGAGCTCGCCGAAGAACGGCTTCTCCGCGTGCTCCGCGTAGTGGCGCTCGGCGAGCGAGCGAGCGACGACGAGCAGCTTCGCCGCTCGCACGACGAGCCCGCGACGCTCGAACCGGGCGAGGATCTCGCCGGCGAGCGACCGGCGGACGGCGTCCGGCTTGATCAGCACGAGTGTCCGCTCGACCGCCACGAGGCGGGGAGTCTACTGCGCGGGACGCGGGCGGCCGCGCTCCGACTGCGGGGCGCGGACCTGCGCCTCGAAGCCGGCGAACGTGTCGTCGAGCTGCTGCTCCATCGTCGTCGTGAGATCGACCGGCGCGCGCCTCGCGATCGGCGTCTCGCAGTACGGGCAGACCTGCCAGAGCGGCTCGAGCGGCGCCTTGCAGCTGATGCACGCCTGCTTCAGCTTCGTCGTGCAGACCGGGCACATCAGGTAGGACGCGTCGACCTCGGCGCGGCAGACCGGGCAGTGCTCGCGGGTGCGGAGCCGCTGCTCCATCGCCTTGATCTCGAGCTCGCGCTCCCGCACGTCCTCGAGGTACTCCGGCGGCCGGAAGAGCATGTAGATCAGAGGCCCGATGAACGGGACGAAGCCGAGGACGGTGCAGAACGCGACGAGCCACGGATCCTCGACCCGCCGGCGCGCGTCCTTGTAGACCCAGTAGACGGTCGCGAGCCAGAACACCGCGACGAAGAACAGCGACAGGTTCCGGATGACGTACCACGTCCCGGAGTGGAAGAACTTGTGGACCCCGTCGAAGAACCCGTTGTTGTTGTCCGACGTGGACGTGGCGGCGAGGATCAGGCTCATAGGCACGTCATAGCAGTAGTTTGCCGACGATGTAGCCGGCGGCAAACGCGAGCCCGACGAACGCGAGAAGCGCGAACGCCGCGAACGCGAAGACGCTCAGCCGCGGAGTGGACTGCCGCATCGTACGTTCTCGGAGCGGGAGGCGAGGTCGGCGAGCAGGTAGAGGGAGCCGGTGACGAGCACCGGGCGGCCGAGCTCGAGGGCGCGAGCCCGCGCGGCGGCCGGGTCGGCGACCGACTCGACGTGCGCGAAGATGCCGGCCGCGCGTCCCGCCAGCTCATCGGCGTCGAGCGCGCGAGCGTTCGAGGAACTCGTCGCGACGAATGTGTCACCCGCACGCCCCAGAGTTCGCAACATCTGCTCCGCATCCTTGTCCGCGAGGATCGACGCGACAACCGTCCAGTTGAGGTCCGGCAGCCGTCCGAGCAGCCACTCGGCCCCCGCCGGGTTGTGCGCACCGTCCCACAGCTCGCCCGGGCCGCGCCAGTCGAGCCGGCCCGGAACGCGGATCTCGACCTCGCGCTCGAGCGGACGGCCGAGGAACGCCTCCGCCGCCTCGTGGGCGCCGCCCGCCACGACCTCGCAGCCGGACGGCACGAGCGGTGCCCACTCGGGCTCGCCGAGGACGACGGTCGCCGGCGGCCTCGCGACGGCGAGCTTCTCGCGCGCGATGGCGTCGCGCGTGTCCCCCAGCACGTCCGTGTGCTCGAGCGAGACGTTGGTCAGCAGGACGACGCGCGCGTCGAGGACGTTCGTGGCGTCGAGCCGGCCGCCGAGGCCGGCCTCCACGACGGCGGCGGCGACGCCCCGCGCGGCGAACTCGGCGAGAGCCGCCGCGGTCAGCACCTCGAACTGTGTCGCACCCAGCATCTCGGCGTGCGGCCGCACGCGCGCGACGGCGCGCTCGAACGTCTCCGGGTCGGTGTCGAGCCGCTCGTGCCAGCCGGAGACGTGCGGCGACGTGTAGGCGCCGACGTCGAGGCCCTCGGCGCGGAGGAGAGCCGCGACCGTCCGCGTCGCCGTCGTCTTGCCGTTCGTGCCGACGACGTGGACGGCCGGGAAGGCGCGCTGCGGGTCGCCGAGCGCCGCGAGGAGCCGGCGCATCCGGTCGAGCCCGAATTCCTCCGGCCACGGCGAGAGCGACGCGACCCAGGCGGTGGCGCTCAAGGAGCGACGAGGTAGCGGTACTCGTGGCTCGGACGGAAGCCGGCGCCGGCGTAGAGCGCGCGTGCGGCAGGGTTCGTCGACTCGACCTGGAGGACGGCGCGTCGGCAGCCGCGCGCGGCGCCCCACCGCCCGAGCGCATGGAGGATCGCGCGCGCGTGGCCCCTCCTGCGCACTGCAGCCCGCGTGTACATCGCGACGATCCCGAGCCACTTGCCGACGACGACGCCGCTCCCGATGGCGTCGACGCCGACGGATGCGTAGGCCGTCCGCCCGGCGGCGCCGGTCAGGAGCGCACGCGCGGTCGCCTCGTCGTCCGTGCCCCGCTCCGCGAGCCAGACGCGGAGCCAGCCGTCGTCGAGCCGCTCGCCGACATCGGCGTCGCCGAACGTGCGCGCGACGACGTCGCCGACGGAGGCCGTCTCGACCGAGACCGGGTTCCCGGACTGCTCGTAGCCCCGCCGGACGAGCGCGTCGTCCAGCCCCGGCGGCCGGGCGGCCCGCGTCAGCTGGAAGCGAGGAGCGGCCCCGCGCGCGGCATACCACGCCTCGACGCGCTCGATCCGCTCGTCGAGCGGCAGCAGGCCGTCGCCGTTCGGCCAGACCGAGTTCGCCCGCCCGGTGAGCCCGTTCGCGAACCGGAGCCGCCAGCCGTCGACCTCCTCGACGTCGGGTGCCCGCCACACGTCGTAGCAGACCTCTTCGAGCGCCAGGACCTCAGCAGCCGAGGGCATCGAGCTCCCGCCGGTAGCGAGCGAGCTTGCCGCGCTCGGCCTCGACCACCTCCGCGGGCGCCTTGCCGACGAACCGCTCGTTCGCGAGCATCCCCTCGGCCCGGGCGATCTCCTTCAGCAGACGCGCGCACTCCGCATCGCGGCGGCCGTCCTGCACCACCTCGCCCGGCTTGACCACGGCGTCGAAGATCCGCTGCTCGTCCGCGGACAACTCGATCAGGACGCCGCTCCGCCTGAACATCTCGGCCGCCATCTGCACGCGGTCGAGCGCGCCTTCGGTCCCCCGCGTGTCGCCCGCCGGCTCCGGCCACGACGCCACGATCAGGCGCGACTCCCGAGCCGGCAGCTGCGTCCAGATCTCCTCTGTCACGTGCGGCATGAACGGATGGAGCAGTCGCAGCAGCCGGTCGAGCAGCGCGAGCGCCGTCGCGCGCGCGTCCGCGTCGCCGCCGTAGAGCCGCGGCTTGACCGCCTCCGCGTACCAGTCGCAGAAGTCGTCGAACGTCGCGTGGTAGAGCGCGTCCACGGCGTGCGCGAAGTCGAACTCGGCGACGTTCGCCTCGACGACCGAGCGCGTCGCGTCGAGCCGCGCCAGGATCCAGCGCTCCTCCGTCGACGCCGGCCGGAGCGCCGGCTCGGCCCCGGCAGCGGCACCGAGGATCAGCCGCGCGACGTTCCACAGCTTGATGGCGAGCTTCCGGCCCTCCTCGATCGCGCCGTACGAGAAGCGCGGATCCTGTGCTGACGAGATCTTCAGGAGCCCGTAGCGCGTCGCGTCGGTGCCGTGCTCGCCGATCACCTCGAGCGGGTCGATCCCCGTCCCGAGGCTCTTCGACATCCGCCGGCCGTCGGGCGCGAGCACCGTCGAGTGGATGACGACGTCCGTGAACGGGACCTCGCCGAGCAGCTCGAGGCCGGAAAAGATCATCCGGTTCTCCCAGAGTCGGATGATCTCGCGCGCCGTCGTGTTCACGTCGCCGGGGTAGAACGCGCGCAGCGACGCCGTCCCGTCCGGCCAGCCGAGCGTCGCGAACGGCCAGAGCGCCGACGAGAACCAGGTGTCGAGCACGTCCTGCTCGCGCTCGAGCTCGTCCGAGCCGCACTCCGCGCAGGCGTCCGGCGCCGACTCGGCGACGGTGACGTGTCCGTCCGGGCAGTACCAGACCGGCAGCTGGTGGCCCCACCAGATCTGCCGCGAGATGTTCCAGTCGGGCGCACTCTCGAGCGAGGCGATCGCGAACTCGTGCTGCGACGGCGGGTGGTACCGAACGCGACGGACGCGGAGCGCCTCGAGCGCCGGCCGCTTCAGCTCGTCCATCCGGCACCACCACTGGAGCGAGATCAGCGGCTCGATGCGGCTCCCGCAGCGCTCGCAGACGGAGATCGTGTGGCGGTAGGGCTCGCGCCGCTCGAGCAGCCCGCGCTCCTCGCACCACGCCAGCACGCGCTCGGCGGCCTCCTCCTGCGCCAGCCCGTCGAGCTCGCCGGCTCCGGTCATCCGCCCGTCCGCGCCGACGACCATCGGCTCGGGCAGATCGTGCGCGCGGCCGATCTCGAAGTCCTTCGGGTCGTGGCCGGGCGTCACCTTGAGCGCGCCAGTGCCGAAGTCCGGCTCGACGCGGTCGTCGGCGATCACCGGCACGCGCCGCTCGACGAAGGGTACGACGACCTCGCGGCCGACGGCGTCCCGGTACCGCTCGTCGTCGGGATTCACCGCGACGGCGACGTCGGCAGGTATCGTCGCCGGCCGCGCGGTCGCGATCGTCACGCCGCCGGACGGGTCGTCGGCGAACGGATAGCGCACGTAGACGAGCTCGTCGTCGGCCTCGACGTGGTCGAGCTCGAGGTCGGACAGCGCGCTCTGGTGGTACGGGCACCAGTTGACGATCCGGTGGTCGCGGTAGAGGTAGCCCTTGCGCCAGAGGTGGACGAAGAACCGGAGCACCGCGCGCGTGTAGTCCTCGTCCATCGTGAAACGCTCGCGCGCGTAGTCCATCGACGCGCCCATGCGCCGGAACTGGGTCATGATCGTCCGCCCGTAGCGGCGCAGCCAGTCCCAGACGACCTCGACGAACGCCTCGCGGCCGAGCTCCTGGCGGCGGCGCCCCTGGCTCTCGAGGTGCTTCTCGACGACCGACTGCGTCGAGATCCCGGCGTGGTCGTAGCCCGGCTGGAAGAGGACGTTGAAGCCCTGCATCCGCTTCAGGCGCACGAGCGCGTCCGCGAGCGCGAGCTGGAGCGCGTGGCCCATGTGGAGCTCGCCGGTGACGTTCGGCGGCGGGTGGGCGATCACGAAGGTCGGCCCTTGCGAGTCCGGGTCCGCGGCGTAGAGACCCTCCCGCTCCCAGGTCTCCTGCCAGCGCTCCTCGAGCTCCCGGGGGCGGTAGACGGGCTCCATGCGGCCCATTCTACGAGCCGCGTTTCCGGGAGCGCTCTCGTTTATTCGGATCCAGGATTTGGCAAACTGGGATCCAAGATGATAGAAACTACGCCGATGACGCCTACATCAACCCAATCTAGGATCCAAGACTGGATGCTCTTGGACCCGGAAGACGAGTCGATCCCGACCGCAGAGCTCGCGGAGTGCACGTGCCCCGAGTTCTGCGAGCGGGATCACGACAACGACTGAGGGAGGTCGGATGAGCGAGAACGGACGCCTGGGAGGGCGCGTCGACCGCTGGCACGGCATCGAACGCCCGTACACGACGGAGGACGTCGAACGGCTGCGCGGCTCGGTTCGGATCGAGCACACGCTCGCGCGGCTCGGCGCGGAGCGGCTCTGGGAGCTCATGCACTCGGACCCGTACGTCGCGGCGCTCGGCGCCATGACCGGCGGCCAGGCGGTCCAGATGGTGAAGGCCGGGCTGAAGGCGATCTACGTGTCGGGCTGGCAGGTCGCCGCCGACGCGAACCTCGGCGGCCACACCTACCCCGACCAGAGCCTCTATCCGGCGAACTCGGCGCCGGCGCTCGTCAGGCGGCTGAACAACGCGCTACTGCGCGCCGACCAGATCCACACGGCCGAGGGCGACGTCTCGATCCACTGGCTGGCGCCGATCCTGGCCGACGCCGAGGCCGGTTTCGGCGGCCCCCTGAACGCGTTCGAGCTGATGAAGGCGATGATCGAGGCCGGCGCCGCGGGCGTCCACTTCGAGGACCAGCTGTCGTCCGAGAAGAAGTGCGGCCACCTCGGCGGCAAGGTGCTCGTGCCGACGTCGCAGCACGTCCGCACGCTCTGCGCGGCGCGGCTCGCCGCCGACGTCCTCGACGTCCCGGCCGTCATCGTCTGCCGTACGGACGCGCTCAGCGCGAAGCTGCTGACGACCGACGTCGACGAGATCGACGCGCCGTTCGTCACCGGCCTGCGGACGCCCGAGGGCTTCTTCCGCGTCGAGGACGGGCTCGAGCCGGTGATCGTCCGCTCGCTCGCCTACGCGCCGTACGCCGACGTGCTCTGGTTCGAGACGTCCACGCCGGACCTGGGCGAGGCGGCCGAGTTCGCGCAGGCGATCCACGAGCGCTTCCCGGGGAAGCTGCTCGCGTACAACTGCTCGCCGTCCTTCAACTGGCGCCGGCACCTCGGCGACGGGGAGATCGCGGGCTTCCAGGACCGGCTCGGCGAGCTCGGCTACAAGTTCCAGTTCGTCACGCTCGCCGGCTTCCACGCCGTCAACGAGTCGATGTTCGAGCTCGCGCGCGGCTATGCGGAGGAGGGCATGGCGGCGTACGTCCGCCTGCAGGAGCGGGAGTTCGCGCTCGAGGAGGCCGGCTACACGGCGACGCGCCACCAGCGCGAGGTCGGGGCCGGCTACTTCGACGCGGTGATCGAGGCCGTCTCGAACGGCCAGAGCTCGACCCTGGCGCTCACGGGTTCGACCGAGGAGGCCCAGTTCGGAAAGGAGCGTGCGGCATGAGTGCAGTCCTGACGGGTCACGCCCACATCAAGGTCACGGGCGGCGGCCTCGACTTCGAGCCCTGCGAGGATCCCGGCTGCACCGTCGACCCGGGCGGCCTCGCGAGCTGCGGCCGGCTCGCGTGCCCGGAGTGCGGCTGCGGCGGCGACAACCTCGAGCTCGCGGGCGACGGGTACGCGTGCTCGTTCGGGCACGCCTGGAGGGCGGCGTAGCCCGCTAGAGGCTTGATGTGAAACAGAGCGGGGCCGCGGATGCCGCTTCAGGCACGGCGCATGGCCGTCTCGTCCCCCTTGCACAGGCCACCGGCCTGCGCTGCGGACGCCAAGCCGCCCCT